>WNFQ01001153.1_pt2 | contig 28617 bp, 41 predicted proteins | sample 5400171 | NCBI WGS metagenome assembly WNFQ01 (sample SAMN13153356, study PRJNA577476) | soil metagenome | isolation source: 20 cm soil under Madrone tree | place: USA:California | collected 2016-06-14
TCTTTCTTCTTTTCGGTCGTCATTGCAAAGATTCTCTTATCACTGTGTTGCGATTCCAATTCGAAGTCTCTGTTGAACCACGTGAAAATACGTAGTCACTATTTATAAATATTTACGCATCAAGACCAATTCCAAACAGGCAAACAGAAGCTAACCAAAATTTGCATATCGGAGAAAAGAACAACGGCACAATAACAGGCGAAAGGCGAAACGAAGCGGAGAAGACATCGACAGCGGAACAGAAACTTGGCGACGGGGCACGCAACAGGACACGAGATCAAACATAGAAGTACACAGTAATAAGTAAGAGGGCATGAACGGGTCCGTGCAATGATGATTGAGTGATTTGGGAAATGATGCGGGGGAAAAGACAAACAATGATTGCTCCAAGCAACAATAAGGGATTTTTACCACTGCGCGTGACGGATGCCCGTCGAGCCTGTAATGGCCAGAGCATTCGCGTATGGGGCACAGTGGGATTGATACAAGTAGGGATGCGGATATGGATGCTGATGCTGATGATGCTGATATTGATGGGGAGGTGGACCTATGACTGGAGGCGACGTTTGGGGATACCCTCCACGATATCCCTGATACGGTGGCGGACCAAATGACACCGTTGGCATGGGACAGGCTGGCCCGGGAACGTGTAATATGTAGGCGGTGGGAATGTGAATGTGCCGACCGATGCTGGCGCTGCGACCTGCGCACTCTGAGCCAGTCGATGGCCGTGAGCACCGCGCTGAGGGCCAGCAGATGTTATGGTAATAGCATGTGCGGGTGCCACCGTAGTGGGCGGTGGCGCATCAACCCAGCCAGAACCACGTCGAAGCTGCCTGCCTTGCGTTTGCTTTTTCCTCGAGTCACGCGTGGATTTCGGAACGGGCGGAACGAAGATCACTTCTTCGCCCTCGCCCTCGGATGGCTCCGAGTCTTCTACGGGATTACGTGATGCACCTTGAGAGGGAACTTCCGCTCTCGATGCGGTGTGCTCGGCGCCATCCGCCAGACGAATCCAGCCGTCGCTGCCTTTCTGGAAGAGCTGCTTGACGGTCGCGTTGTTGAGTCCAACACGTGGGCTCTTGGCGGGCGTGCTTGGGCTGCTATTCCTCCGTGTGCTTGGTGTCCTTACGCGCCCCCGTGGAGCATCGGCAGAGCGTAATCTGTCAATGATTGCTCGAGTACGCGAGTGCTGTTTGATCGGGCGGTCAGAGGAGGTGACCAGGAAAAGCGGGATCTCAGCATCATCCGACGGCGTAGATTCCGACACAACCTCGACGTCGTAGTCCTCTTTGTGGAGGTCACCAGGCGGTAGGGAGCTGCATCGCGTGTGTGACGACTCTGAACGCAACCCGTCGGAAGTGAGGGGAGAACCGGAAGAGTACGAGATTGAAGGAGACGAGGGGACTCGAATAAGGTGGCACTTCGGTAAATCTCCTGACGGAGATATGAAAGGAGCATACAGGTTAGAATTAGGGAAAATACATAGGACAAATAACGTACGAGGTATTGTGCCGTCACCACTGGCGTCAAATGACCGCTCGGGTTTCGGCGTGGCGGGTGGTGCCTCTGATGCCACCGATTGCTCCGAATCCGTAAGGTCGATGACCTCGCGCGAGAAGCGAGGCGACTTCCTTCGTGGAGGGTCGAGGTCGAGGTCGAGTATCGGAGTGATACTATCTGCAGGCGGTGGGTCTGCGTTTAAGTCTGGGCGGTAGATCGCCACACCGTGGGGAGCGATTCCGTCACCATCTAAGACCGTTGCGGTGTACTGGTTCCAAGAGTCTTCTGGATTTACGACGGGCTGCGGGTCTCCTAGTAACTGGGAGACGCGTCGTGCGAGGGGCGCGATCTCCCCTGCAATGTGATGCTCATTCGTGGAAATCCCGACGGCACGCTCGAGTTCGTCCACCATAGCCAGTACCATCTTCACCCCGACTAGATCCGGGTTCAAGCCCAAGTCTCCCTGAACTCCGATCTCCCTCATCGCGTCGCAAACGAAAGTCCCTCCACCGTCCATGTAACGCCATTCTTGACAACTCGGACAACAAACACTGGCCCCGTGTATGCTCTTGGTGATGAGAAGGAGACGTTCGTGCAAGTAATGAGATTTCCTTGCTGCGACTTCTGAACGAAGTCGCGGCCTGGACTGGCGAGGTTCGCGGTCGATCCAAGACAAGGGACAAGGAGCTATGCTGAGCGGAGTGTACCACCAATCATCTGAAACGACCTCCCAATCTGCATCGTCAGGAGAGATAGAATCGTCTGACATCAGATGAGGTGAACCGCTGAGGGATGATGGGGAAAGGGAAAGACGGTAACCCAATAAGCCCCAAAAGGAAACGAGGAAGAGTGGTGCTCACAAAGGTGGGTCATGCAGCCGAACAGCCACCACCGAGAAAGGAGACAGGGCAGATAACAAAAACAGTGACTGTGGTTGTTGTGGGACGCTTAGGCCTGCATGTGTACGTGTACAGAGAGTGCGAAGCAATTTACCACGTTGCGTTGACTCACACTGGCACCGCCTGAGTTGGCCCATCCAACTCAGGCCATATCACGAGTCACACCTGCCACGCCTGCGGGCTGCACCGCTTTTCTCACACCACCCGCAGCCGCAGCAATTTTTATTCGACAGTTAATACATACAGATATACGGTCAAGATCAATGTTTGTCATGCCTATCAGTATTGGCCCGCGGATGCGATCTGCGGCGCTACCTTCTCAGACGGTTACAGTTTCCTCGATACAAACACGAATCTCCTTCGTGACCATGATTTCGATAACGTCTATACCCTCAGTAGGATCTCTCTCTGGCACCCAGTTGTCAATATTGAAAGCCTGCAGTATAGGAGAAGTCGGCCACGACGTGGGACTCATGGGACGTGAATGAGTCATGCTTGACGTGGAACTCAGGGCACGAAGTCGACGATTGACAGTCGAAAACATTGCGTGACACGCAGTCGGACTAGTAGGGGTGGGAAGCGGCTTCGATGGCCGGAGAATAGGGCTCGTGGGACAGGACATTGAATCCCAACGGCCAGAAGTTAGGTTATTGAAGCGGTAATTAGATGGACTTAAGGGGTCTGCAGGCCATCCTAGAGGGCTTGAGCAGGCGCTTTTCCAAAAACGAGGGCTTGTTGGCGTCGACTCCAGGCTGAGAGGCGGAGATATCGGCGATGGGCCAGCGGGACGCGAAAAAATTCTTTCCGAGCTATCGTTTTGATGGAAAAGCGGCTGTAGAGGTCGTCTGGAAGTGTGGGGGACCCTGGGCGACGGTGCCACAAGAGATGGAAGGGGAATTTCGGGGTGTTGATGCGTCTTCAAGTCGTCATCGGACGACACTGGAAATTTTATCAAGGAGTCCTTATTGAGTGTATCGGAAATAGGAGAAGTGTCTTCCATAAAACCGTTGCTTAAAGAGGAATGAATTGGGGAAAGGGGAAGTGGGACGGCCGAGGCGTCGCATTGCTGGGAGCGGAGAGGGGAATGCTCAAGAGGTGTAAGTGTTGTCGGAAGAAGTGGGGAGCGTGGGTCCTCAATAAAAGAAGCGCCGTGAGAAACTGGTTGAATTTTACTGAGAGAGGCGGCAGCATCGGAGACACCGTTCTCCTCATTAGCGGGCTTTAGAAGTGATCAGTGCTCGAGCGTAAGGAAAAAGCGATCACAACTGACAGAACAGCGATTTGAAAGATCATAACGTTGGGCGTCCATAGGATTCATAATGAGGGTTACAGTTGCAGGAGACTGGGTTAACGAGGGAGCACAGCTCAGCGTCGTAAATGTGCCATCTTATGCCAAGATGTGCCAAAATATAAATGTTCTGGTTGTGGTGAGGAATGCAGAACCGATAATAGCGGCCACAGACACATCGAGGAAAAGTCCCGCTGTGGTCGCAGTGTGTCGTGAAGTCCAATGCTGTCTTTGTCTCGAAAGAAGCCATAGAAAGAAGTCAGAATGCCACGAATGACGATGCGCCCCGCTCTGATATAAGACGAGAAGATGATTATGAACAGCCAGAAGATCAACGCCACGCGACGATCGAGGACATGCCAGAAAAGGTGGGAAAGCAAAGCGTCGTACCACCGTCTGAGCTGACACACCACGCAGACACCTCACAGACCGTGTACAGACATCGTTGGGGATGACGAAAGGACTTCGGTCGTGAGTCATGATCGAGAGGAGAACAGCATTTGTGACGGTGAAGACGCAGTGATAATGACGGCACGTCGCGTGAGGATTGTCCGTTGTTGTCAAGCCAAGCAGACTACTCTCTCCTCAGTTCGTATCCGATTTGCAATGTCTCATGGCACGCAGCTGATAGTAACAAGGGCGTCGCGACGGGAAGACCAAAAGATGAATGACTTGAACTACCTCAGTGGCGACCAGGTAATACTGGGTCCCGGAGGGATGGGTAGAGATAGTAGGTCATTCGAACAGCGTCGCATAGATGAAACAAAGGGAAACCGCGAAATTCACTTGGTCTGAGTTGCTTGATGAGGGTTCGACCTCGCACCGTCCACCAACGCCATCTGGCATTGCCCCAGCCCGTGCGACGCGGCTAGCGGACAAACAATATGGCCCGGTCCGGGTAGTTCCGATCCTTTGTTTCGCTCTGTGATGGGTGCACACAAGTTGCCTCCCTCATTCACGAGTTTATACCGTCTATTCCTACGTGTATCCTCCGCATCTGTCCTCCATCACCGGGCAGCGACACGCTACGTCAGAACCCTCTGGAAGCCTACCTTCCGGGAAGCAGCCGTAGTTATCCACGAACTCCAAAGTCCAACGCTGGGAATCTCAGAGAAGGAAAAACTTGAAAGATGGCGTAGTCTATGGGAGCTTAGTAGTGAGTCACACGTAGATATTCTGGCCCCAGTTGTCAAAGTTGATTTCTTTTTGTAGTGGACAGGACCCTTTCGTTGCTTGTCACATCGGCCCAATCTCGAGGCCTTGCACATAGACTGACGCGGAACCTCTCAATTCTACACTATGGGTTCCAAGAATACCAAGCGAGGATTCGCTTTGGCCCCAGGCGACACTGGGATCCACACCAACGAGAGTATAAACCAGCTCGGCAGGCTCGTCTCACTGATATAAGTGCTGAAAAATTCGACGGCCAAAGCTGGGGTGCGTTGGAAGAAACCGTAAAAATGGCCGAGGGTAAAGGTGGCCTCACACTCGGTAGAATGGAGTTTCGTTTACGAAGAGCATAGGACTCGGATCTCAATGTTGCCTATGTTTGTGGCTTGTGGTCGTGGCTATTTATCACACGCTTTGGAATGGATCGTCAGCTTTGATTGAAGAAATACGCACTTAAGGCGGCCACACCTCTTTCCACATCCTCAGTCCTACAATGCAGTGGTCGAATTAATGTGCTTTTCCAGACCCCCGCAAGTGCCGACGCTGTTCCAGGGCACAATGCTCAAAGGATTGTGGTTGGCGACTCTATATATCCAATTCTCCTCTCAGCCCCAAATCGAGTCTACGCCCTTTTGATCCGTTCACTAGCACTTCCTGCTATGCCTGTGGCCGTTCAGGGTTCTCATTTTACCTCGTTTGACGAGTTGTCAACGAGTCACCGGCGCGTGCTTTACCGCCGATCCAGCTGCCCGTCGATTCCGCGTTCCGTAAGCGCGTGCAGCTCAATTGGTGCCATAGACTCCAGCGGCGAAGATTTAAGCGCTCCGACGGTCTACGGTGATGTGGAGATATATATGTCGCCCTTGCTCCGCGGTCTTGGGGGAATTGGAGAGGAACATGGTGAAGCGGCTAAGCGGATGTCCGATGCATCCACCGGAGGCTCCACTCCCACGGCCGAAGCCATCGACTGTGACGATAGCCTATTTGACAGCCTTTCGAACTACCAATTCGACATCACAGAACATGACCACGTCCCAGAGGCTACTAAGGCCTCCACAGCCAAGTTCTCCATGGAGCAGTCCTCGACACCTACTCACTCCCGTTCTCTGATGGCACCCGACAAGTCATTACAACCCAGAACGTATCAGCTATTTCCTCCTCCGCGAGACTCCTCACCTAGTCCCATTCATTACCCCCCCTCTGTGCCTCCCAAGGCCACCAGACCAATCATTCCCTCGAATACAGGCACCACTCGCCCTCTCAAACTCGACCCTTCGAGAAAGCGTACAGGGCCATCCGTCACCTCTCAACGAGCCTCCCCAGCTGACGCCCAAAATGTGCCGCCCGCTTCGAAGCCAATCTCAAGGGCAACAACGCATATCAATCTACGCGAAGCGTATAAGAGAGATAGGCTACTTGCAGAACGGAAGGTGCTCAGAAGGGGTGTCACGCCCGTCATGCCCTCCTGCCCTCATCCGCTCCCCGAGATTCCCAAGCAAAGCGCAACCCAGGTAAAGCTCAACCATTACCTGGGGTTTTATATCGTTGCTAATTCGTCCCACTACAAAGCAAATCCCTATCGCCACACTGTTTCCGACAGGTCTCATTCCTCTTGATCGTGCGCAAGATAAATTCAAGCATGCGCACTGCTTGGAGCGACTACCACCTCAACCCGATCTTACTGACCCTTCAACGCTTTCTTCGGGGCACGGTCAATGGACGCGTAGCTGGCCTTTCGGCCGTGCATCCAAAAAGCAGAAGGCCTGAAACAACCTGGGATGTGGGGCCGCCACTACGATAAGAGAACTGCATTCGACAATCAAGTGACTGTAGCTTCATCCATGTACTTATGCCTATCCTTCGCCCTATGGTATACTATGCGCGTGGAATTATGCCACACGAATGTTCGTTGTGTTTTTGAGGTGCTATGCAGCCTATGCTAGTGCTCTCTGGTGTATTCATCGATTGTTCGCAAAGTTCTTGTCTAGTTAAGATATCGGAGATAGTTTCATTGCTGTGTCTGGAACTATATCGAGCTCTGATCGCTCTCGGCGATGCCATTTTTTATTTGTTAGTAGCACAAGTCTAATCACTATTGATCGTCATCCCCGAAGACAATGATTATAACGGAGTACTCAATACTTCAACCCTGGGCTACTGGTTTGCGACCAGCTGCGTGGAACTTGCGCAGTCCAAGAGGCGCCCACTGTTATAAATGATAGGATTCCCTTCCCACCACGATGTAGCCTCACGTTCATCTTGAATTCCCCACTTGCTCCCGACCAAATGAGCCCATACGTTGTTCCCGATCATGTATTGGACCGAAATCTTTCGACTTCCTTGACCCCAACCTTTTGGGGTGCATTGACCATTGTCTCTTTCGATTCTCTTGACTCGGACTCCCCTCAGTCTGGCCTGATCCCCGAAAAACAGAACCTTGCGCAGTTGTCAACATCATCGAAAGGATCAGAGGACACCAATACGCCGCTCTCCAAGTCGGTGGATCTTCCAGCTGTACCGCACCGTCGATTGTATTTTGATGACGGAAATATCACTTTTTGTGTGCGTCTCGTGCGACTCAATCGTGGTATCTACTGATCTGGCGATATCTACGTAGGTCGAGGGTCTTCTCTATCGCCTCCATCGGTCTTTACTCTACCGCGGATCGAGGAAATTCGAGAATTTTATTTCACAGCTTTCTACGCAACAAGAGTCCTCGACCTCCCCTATTCCTCTAAACGATGTGAAATCTTTGGAGTTTAATGCCTTCCTGTCCGTTATGTATCCTCAGTACGTATGTCCGAATAAACAACAGGCGTATTCTGATGCTTTGTCCTTATACTTAGAAACTATAATACCTTAGAGAGACATAGTTTCGAAGAGTGGTCCTCTATCTTGAACCTTTCCACTCGATGGGGTTTCACCAGCATTCGCGACTTGGCCACCCGTTGCATAACATTTCCTGATCCTTTGAAGAAACTCCTCTTGGCGCGCAAAAACGCCATCGATATGTGGATACAACCGGCTCTTTTGGAGCTGTGCCAGAGGCCACTACCACTTAGCCTCGAAGAGGCCCGTCTCATGGATTTCGAGGATGTCATGCTTGTAGGGTGTGTCCGACCGACTGTCCGATCATCTGCCCTCACGGTCGGAGCCGCGGGAATCAGGAGTTGTATCCAGGGATGGAAGGGTGGAGAACCATGGAGCTCGGTATCAATGGCAGGTCCGAGTTCGGTACCAATTCCACTAGGAAAAATGCCCCTTGATGAGCCGCAGGACGAGGCGACTGCTGAAGAAACATCGACCGGCATTAGTACTACTAAAAATAAGAAAAAGGGAAAGGGAAAGAGGTGAACTGGCAGCTGTTGTTCTTAATGGGACAAGTACCCGAGGCCCTAGGCCGTACGAAGGAGTTGTTCACATGTGGAATGTTTGCAGTATGATTCTGATGTGACTGGTAGTTAGTATTACTCTCTTGGAAGCACACACAATCAGTGAAGAAACAGGTCTCAAATAGTCAAATCCTATAAGTTGGTTGGGGGTGAGAAATGCGGTGTTGTTGGAGGAGCCGTAAAAAACCAAACTAGGCAAGAGGCGCATGGTGAAGTCACGCGTACATTGCTTTGTGCCACCTTCAAGTTGGCTAGTACCCTGTCTTCTCGTCGAGCAAGTCTCCCTGCGATTCTCTCGACCTGAAAGCGTCCCGCAGCCACCCGTGAATGACTCACGAAGAACGATGCCTTAGTGTGGTTCCCTGTCCGCAGCACTGTCCGCAGCTTGTCCGCCACGAGGACGTCTCGATACTCATCGATATCGCTGGAAATTAACACTCATGCGGCGTTCCTCAGACCACCATATAAACGCCAATCTTATTCGTGCTCTGGCAAGTTAATCTAGTCCCTCCATCTACAGCACTGGAAGAATGAGCCCATACGCAACTCCTGGTCCTGACATAGCCCAGCTACCCCAATCCAATCCAATAGCCAGACCCGACTCACCCGAGTCCCCATCCGCATCCACGACCATCTCCTCCGATACCATCATCACAGCTCCTTCCGATTTATCCAGCGAGGTCATCGGAGAAAGTATTTCTCTCCAGCCATCGGGCTTGCCGGTAGGATCGACGGACGTGAATATACCACGATCAACCGAGTTGGGTCGGTTCACTCTGCACAAACGCTTCTTTTTCGAGGACGGGAACATCACATTCCTTGTGCGTTCTGTGTGTCCAAGTACCGTGATCTGCTGACTCTACGGTATGGTGAAACAGGTGGATGATATTCTGTATCGCGTCCATCGTTATTTCTTCTGCCGTGATTCGAAGATATTCAAGACACGCCTCTCACGGCTTCCCGCGCAAGAATCCCCGGCGTCTCTTCCTATTATTTCCATCGAGAATGTAAAGTCAAAAGATTTTGACGCGTTTTTGTCCGTTTTATATCCATTGTGCGTAGTATTCTAGCTGCAACTTCTCCATTGATCATTCGTTTTTTTGGGGTGCTCAGGGATTTCAACGCATTAGATGGATACTCATTCGAAGAGTTATCGTCTATCTTGGACTTATCCACTCGGTGGGGTTTCGCCAGTATCCGCGACATGGCCATCCGCTGCTTGAAGCCTCCAACAGTTCACCAACGACTAATTTTAGGACGAAAATATGGCGTTGATCAGTGGATCCTCCCAGCTCTGCATGAGTTGTGTGAAAGACCACAGCCACCCACGCATGATGAGGTTCGTCACATGGATCTCGAAGATGTCGTTCTAGTAGGGTCCGTACGGGAAAAAGTTCGAACGCATGCGACCACTGTGAATCCGGCGGGCATAATGGACCGTATTAAGGCTTGGGAAGTGGAGAGCCACGAGCGGCCGGCTGAAGTCCCAGCGCCCTTCTCTCCTATGCCACCTCCTGTTTTTCCAGAGACCCCGCCCGCAACGGAAGGAGATGAGTGGGCTGAAGATGAGTGGGCTGACTACGCCACGCCGCCACGCTCCACGTCTTCCGGGCGTTTTTTTGGGATGTGACTTCGTAACAAGGGTGACCCATGTGACATGACGTAATATCATATTGTTTTTGAATAGCGAAAGGTGACTGACTACTCCGTTCGAGGCTCTTTGAGCCCTTTATCAATACACTGCTTCGAAATGTGTGGCACTTTGTAACAACATTGAGATACAGACTAGGAAACGTTCATGAGATACAGTGTTCCCCCGTTCCTCGGTTAACCCCCTTTCCTCGGTTAATTCCCTTCGAACTCACTGAATAAAATACATAAAATACTTGAAATATTTCGGTGTGATCTATGACCCAGAGGGGTCATTCCCACCAACTTTGGTGCAGATCGGTGATGAGCTGCCTGAAGGAGGGGAATATTTACATCAAAGTTGTTCAAAATTGATGCGTCTCAACTTTTGGTATGATGCTCTCTCGTGGTCCTGTCTTACTTACCACTCAAAATTGTGCTGGATAACTTAATATAGTCCTTTGCCCATCTAATAAAACAATCTCCAGTGATTCTGGTCAAACTGTGTGTGATTGAGAGGTGTTTTCGTGGAGCGTGATAGATTGGCGTGACAGATCATTGTCACGCCCCCATTTCCACCGAATCACTGGCCGCCACTTGACAGTGTCACGGGCTGGTCACAGTTAACCGAGGAACGGGGCTCGCGTTACTTTGGCCTCCTCAACTCTTTGAATTTTTATCCCAAAACTACACTCTTATTATCCCAAATCTAATCCCTCCTTATAACTTTATAGACACCATAGACTCAACTTTACATTTTTCTCGATTTTAATAGTGGATGAGGAAGCCACTGTATGTGAATTTTAATCTTGTTAACCGAGGAACCCCCGGGGGCACACTGTAGAATGCGGAGAGCACTGTCTTTCCTAGCGCGCTGGGAAACCGTAATAGTGACTTAGTCACTGACAGCTCCAGCCGGACACAAATAGTAGCTAACAGCCCGAGTACGTACATTGGAGCATGTTATAAGTACTAAAGCTACCAAAGTACCATCCGTGCTCATGCTACAGGTGCTGGTCTCAGGCAGCCACTATCTAGTTCTCTTGTCACTTACATGACCTCAAAAAGTAACTCAATAGTCAATGTGCCCGTCAAAAGTAGTCCAAGAGGCGCCCACCGTCATATCTGATACGATCTACTACTACCTTTCATCCTGTTGAACAGACCAAATGAGCCCATACGTTCTTCCCGATCATATATCGGAGCGAAACCTCCCAACTCACTTGACGCCAACATTTTGGGGTGCATTATCCATCGTCTCCTTCGACTCTCTTGACGACTCGGCCCCTCAACTTGAATCCAGCGTGATCCACGGGGGCCCTGTCCCTGCGCAGTTATCGGCACCATCCAAAGAATCAGAGAACTCGCCGAGTACGCCGACCTCCAAGCCGATCGATATTCCAGCCATAGTACCGCACAGACGCCTATACTTTGATGACGGAAACATCACGTTTCGTGTGCGTCTCGTGCGTCTCGACCTTAGTATCCACTGATTTGGAATCATCTATATAGGTCCAGAGTACTTTGTACTGCCTCCATCGTTCTTTACTCTGTCGCGGATCGAGGAAATTCGAGAATCTCCTTTCGCAACTTTCCGCGCAGCAAGCGTCCTCGACCTCCCCTACTATTCCTCTAGATGATGTGAAAGCCGTAGACTTCGACGCCTTTCTGTCTATTTTATATCCTGAGTGCGCATGTTCCAATCAATAACAGGCGTGTTACTAATACTTATCTCTGTTGCTTAGAAACTACAATACCCTAGAGGAACGCTCTTTCGAAGAGTGGTCCTTTGTCTTGGACCTTTCCACTCGATGGGGTTTCACCAGCTTTCGCGACTTGGCCATCCGTTGCATAAAACCTCCTGATCCCTTGAAAAAACTCCTCTTGGCGCGTAAACATGCCGTCGAAAAATGGACTCTCCCGGCCCTTTTGGAAATATGCTCTCGGTCAGAGCCACTAAGCCTCGAAGAGGCCCGCCTCATGGATTACGAGGATGTCATGCTTGTAGGATCTGTCCGGCAGGCTGTTCGATCATCTGCCCTCACATTTAATCGCGCGGAAATCAGGAATTGTATTCAGAAATGGAAGAGTGGAGAGCCGTGGAACTCGGTCCCAGATCCACCCCTTCAAGTTCCTGCCACACAAGGCGACACACTCCCACCGACTGAGGGGTCAATATTTCACGGAGCAAGCGTCAATTCCCGAAATATCTTCGGAGCCCCCGCTGATGACTGGTCTACTGGTGCATCCAAGAACTTGAAGTCCAAGTCCAAGAAGCGTTGATGGGACAGATATCCTTAGCCTTATGAAGAAGAAGTTCTATGGAATGTTTTGTAGTACGGTTTCAATGTGACTGGTTGTGTTACACTTTTGGGACTCGGAGGCACACGAGAAAGGTCTATGGTCTTGAGCAGAATCATAGTATCCTCAAGCTTAGGCCTGGTTGGGTGAGCAACGCACAGTGGAGGAACGGTTTACTGGGTACTGTAATAGTTAGGTCTTCATGGTGAAATTGAATGACACGGACACAACAACGACCCGGGCCCACGGGCGCGAGCTCGACTCGACTTGTACCGACTCCCACAAAGAAGTTGCGATGGGCTTGTCACCGGAAATTGACGCTCATCTTCATCGGATAAACGCTGGACCTTGCGTGCAAGTTGATCTAGTCGCTCTGTCTACGACACTGGAAGAATGTGCCCATACGCAAATCCCGGTCCTGACGTAGACCAGCAACCACGAACCCTCCCAATAACCATACCCGAGTCACCATCCGCATCTACCATAGTCTCTTCTGACACTATCAACACTGCACATTCCGGCTTATCTAGCGAGATCTTTGGAGAAAGTATCTCCTCCCGGTCATTGGGCTTACCAGTAGAGTCAACGAATGCGAGAATATCGCAATCAACCCAACTGGGCCCATTCACTCAGCACAAACGCTTCTTTTTTGAGGATGGAAACATCACATTCCTTGTGCGTTCCCTGTGTTCAAATACGGCGTTCGACTGACTTCACGGACGCAGGTGGATGGTATCCTCTATCGCGTCCATCGTTATTTCTTCTGCCGTGATTCGAAAGTGTTCATGACGCGCCTCTCCCGGCTTCCCGCGCAGGCGTCGTCGTCTCTTCCTATTATTTCCCTCGAAAATGTGACGTGTAAGGATTTTGACGCGTTCCTATCTATCTTATATCCCCTGTGCGTACTCTCTGTATCTGAGTCACCCGCAATTGGGTTGTGAACCTGTCAATTTTTTCTATTCTAGGGATTTTAACGCATCGGAGAACCACTCGTTCGAAGAGTTATCGTCTATCCTGGAGCTGTCCACTCGGTGGAGTTTCACCAGTATCCGCGAATTAGCAATCCGCCGTTTGGAGCCTCCGACACCTCACCAACGACTAATCTTAGGGCGAAAATATGGCGTTGATCAGTGGATCACCTTGGCTCTACAGGATTTGTGTGAGAGGTCACAGCCACTCAATCCCGATGAGGCTCGTCAAATGGACTTCGAAGATGTCGTTCTTGTTTGGTCCGTCCGGGAAAAAGTTCGAAAACAATCACTTACAGTTGATTCGGAGGGAATAAGAGACTGTATTGTGGCCTTGAGACGCGGAGAGCCATGGGAACAGCCCAGTGGTGCTCAAAAACGCCCCTCTTCCACATCGGTCTTTGGGGCGGCGTTCCCAAACACTACGAACTTGGCCACCCCTACCGCCACTCGCTCAATGTTTGGGGGATTTGGGTAACATTTGGCAGTCCCAGAGGCAGATCACGTAGCTCACGTTGCAAAAACTGCGTAATAGTGTTTCTACCCCGACCAGAATATATTTCATGATGTTCATCAACTTCTCGCCAGAACGCCGACAGACAACCAGGCAGCACGTTGAATCCTTTGACTTGGGCATCTGTGATCTATCCGCTTTCTTTTGCCACCCGGCCTGGGGCTCCTCTTATTCGATGTAATGACAGCTCACAATCTGACTCACCGTGCAGTTCGAGCATGCTTTGCCGGACTGCATGCTGAAGGGACAATTGTTTCGAAGCTAGTTTTGAAGTTTCAGAGCGATACCAGGTGTTTTGCAAACAGTTCAGCCTTTTTGAAATTTGTACTACTAGTTTGCAGTTGTCGTGGAGAAGCACAACAAGCCTGAGGCCCCAGCCCATGGTAATTGAAGGCACAATAAGTTTCGATGTCTATGTTGAGGACTCGGATAAGATAGCCTAATTACAAGTCTATGGACAAGTGGCCTCTATTCGACAGGACAATATCATACAAGAAGGTCTGATCACAGTGATGGTAACAAAGGAACCTGGACTACATTGTGTGAAGTGATCAGCAGTCGTTGCGGGATGTTTCACAACCAAAGACATACGACTTCGCTTTGCAGCCATTAGCGAGCCTTCGGAACGGCTATCCATAAACTCGGGTGGCTTGGAAACAACGACGGAGCGATGCTGAATCTAACAGACACACTGCAAAAAGCTTTTACTTATTACACAGCACAGCCCTTGAAATGACAATGAGCGCTCGAGCTCGAGTGCACCGTGGAGTGCATCGGCCCGGGAGAGTGACACTTGTCACGTGAGTTTGTTGTGTCGTCCCACTGGTGCCAGTTTACTACTGTAGTAGACCCGTGAGGCTGGCCATACTGATAGAGCGACTGGGTGGAAACCCAACGCCACAAACCGTTTTACAAACACTCCGTATTTAGCTAACTTCGCACATTTTCGTGGCATTTGTAACCCCTTTATCAATATTACATCGATTTTTCTTCCAATTGTATGCACATCCACGATAACTTTACGACCCAAATAAACTGTCGTCCAATTTTCGCAAAAGTTCTTTGGCCTCTCGTGCGGGGCGCGCAATATTGGGCTTTTCTGTCCCAATACTTTCCTGTATCTTCCGGGCAATGCTGGGAAGAATGGGGCGGAAAGGCTCTGGAACAGTGTCCAGAAGATCGTCGTCATCTACAGTAAGCAATGCCAGAATAGAATGAGAGGCAAGCACGCTTGTAGGTGTCCCAGCTACGAGGTATGTTCTACAATCACCATGAGTCGGAGGGCGACGCTCAGCAAGCAGTAATAATACATGCCTGACAACAGAATCAACAAGGTTGCCGTATATTGAGAGAGCGGCAAAGAGAGCAGCGGTGGTTTGCAAATAGTATTCTGGAACACGGAGTCAACGGGGCGGATTCGCGCAGCATAAATTAGAATAGTAACCATCATGGAGCTCCTTGAATGCATCTAATACAAGATCCAGCGAAGCTTCCCGAGCCTTTTCGCCGATGTTTTCCCTGGCGCTTTTAATTACATAGGATAAGGCAAGTACGAAACTGCCCGCCACAGCATCATTGTTCGATTTCGCTCCAGCTATGAGTTCTGTCACCACAGGATCGACGCGGGGTTGGTGTTTCATGAGCTCTCCGAGTGCTTGGGCTGCCTTGGTGCGGACGACCACACTTGCAGGGTCGCTCGTGCTTTTGACGAACGTGCGCTGGAGCTGCGGGAAAAACGGCTTCACAAGAGCAGGTATGCGCAGCAACATTGTTTCCATCGCGCAGAGGAGCGCGGTCTTCACTGCAGGCGGGAACGTCCCCGCTTGGGTCGCGACTCGGATGAGCGGCCCGGTAAATGGGACCACGAACGGCTTGATCGCGTCTTCTGTCGTGCGTTCGACCAGGTCGCTGATGGCGTACGCAGCATTTTCACGCTGATCATTGCTCCCTGTCGTAAGGCCCGAGATGATGATAGGAACGAATGCAGAGATGGCTTTTGGAAAGCTGAATCCTGGTACCGGGACTCCTGGTACGCCCGTACTCTCGATCGTCCGTCGTAGCGGCACAACAAGGGCATCGAGGTCATCTTTCGGAATCGACTTGACGAGGACATCGAAAGCATTCCACGCTGCCACATAGACAGCTTCGACACTATCGTCCATCGAAGAAACTAGTTGCCTGACCCAATCGATACGATACAGTGACGTGTCAAGTTCTGACACTTCACAGAGTATTTTGAAGAGTTTGCAACCGCTCACACGTCGTTCTGGAGATTCGTGTTTCACCCTATCACATATCACCATTAAACATCAGCTTTAGCTCCCACGGATACGACTTACCATCCAAGAAGCAAGAGCATGAGGGTGTTTAGACCCTCGGCGTCGGCTATCGAACTAAGTAACGCTTGTACCGCTTCATCGACGGCATTACGGAGCTCATCGTCCGTAGAGTCATCCGTTGATTCCGTGATCTTAACAAGTGCAGTGAGGACAACAGTCAATCGTTTGCTCAATGCATTGCCCGCCACGGTTACGAGGGCTGCCAAAGCCCGTGCGTTGAACACGGTCATAGGCGTAGCGATAAGCGTTGGAATCAAAACGGGGAATACGGTATTCGCTCGAACCTGAACAACTTAGCTGTGCTTCGCCTCCAGGCAGAAATTTTGACTCACACTCATGACTTCCTTCAGCGCTTGTAGTGCTGTCCCAGAGCCCTTACCTGGCTGGCGTAAAGCTTCCAGCAAGGTAGGGATAGTCTGATCAATAGCTTTGGCGCCCAAACGCTCTTGCAGGACATCAAACGCTTGCGCAGCGGCTGCGCGCACGTTCGCTTCATCATCCACAAGCGAAGCCCTGATCATGGAAATGATATCGTCTTCATGGCCTTCTTGCTGAGTGTCGGTAGAACTTGTCCTACGGTTGGAACAATTAAGTGGAAGACAACAGTTCATATGAAATAGGCTGACATCAGTTCACTCAAAAGGAGGCATACGCCCTCTCGGGTTTGGGCGTCTGGTGATGTCGACTTAGCTCGAAGAATTTTGACGATTTCGCCCAAAACACGCTCTCCAAATTTCCTGCACAACTCTCCCGTAGTGCGGACTCCGGTCTTAAGGGTATCGTTAGCCGCAATCATCGGAAATAAATATACTGACAGACCTCATGTGGCTCAGCTTCCTCTGAAGTTAGTAATGACATGAGCTGAGTCACCAGTTCAGGCAGGATTTCCCTGACTATACAAACATTACAACCGCAGATCCCTTGATAAAATAGAAAGAATAACATACCAGTTCTTGGCGTGTTATGTACCAGTGCTTTCCAGATTTGAATTGAAGACTGCCTGACAACGTGAACGGCGTCCTGACGGGCTAAATAAAGGGCCGATAGTATACGGTCCCGACGCTCAGCACCGAGGACCTCTGTGAGGGCCTTTCGAGAACTCTCTGCAACAGCTACTTCAGTACCCTCAGCGTCGTCATCGATTTCCAGCTTGCTAGTGATACCGGAAACCTTAAACAAGAGTTCCCCGACAAGCGTGATAGAAGATTGCTGATGAAAATATAAGAGAAAGGAAGAAGCTAAGTACAGTAAGAGCTTACTCTTATACGCCATGCGGAGTCAAACATTCCATGCTCAAGCTCGGGAAGCAGGAGATCGATTGCCTTGTTCGAGTAATTTGTAATAACCATCCTTCCGGCACGCATCGCTGCCTCGCGAACAAAGTCTTCCGTGTCAGACAGCCCTTTGAGGATCGGTGTGATGATCTTAGGCAGATGGGGCTGGAAGCGTGTTCCGAAGGTAGCGGGCAGGAAAACCAACAGGGACATAAATCCTTCCCTAATTGTGCTTCGGGGAGATTGGGCGTTCGAAATAATATCCGGAAGTAGGCCCTCTAGTCTCTCCATTCCAAGGCCGGAAAGCACTTCACTAAGGCCTTGAGCAGCTCCTTGGCGATCGACCCCCGACGTATCTGTCTTCAATGTCCGGATAAGGCTAGGTACAAGATCTGGGAAGTTCATTTCACCCAGACGTTCTACTAGAGTGCCGAGCGTCTTAGCGGCGGTAGCACGAGCTTCTGGTACTGGATCAACTAGAACGACATGGACCATGGGCATAAGCGTCGAAAGGTACGGTATGAAATCCTTAGAATCCGTCAGTGACGCTAGATTGCCTACTATCTGGGAAGCTTTTTTTTTAGTGTCAGCGCTGCGTTCTTTCAGACCCCGTTCCAGAATGGGAATGACCTAGAGAGCAGAATGGGCATATATCGGACATTACTTCACATATACTCACCAGTGCTAGAGATGAATGGTCGATATAATGGACAAAGGACGTCTTGAGCAAGGCTGATAGCGCATTGGGGGTCTTGGCAGGGTCAACCATGGCCTTAAGGAAGACGGGGACAAGTGCTTGGACCTCAGGGTTGCTGATAACTTCACCGAATTGCTTGAGACTCTTATTTGCGGCTGCTCGCACCTGGGCATGCGAGTCTGTAAGGACGCCAGTCAAGCGGGGAATAATTATAGGTAGAGAGTGCGATAGTTGACGGGGTGCGCAGTACGCCATCATCCCCATAAGCTCTATGGACCCCTTCTTGGTACGCCACTGTTTTTCGTCTAGACCAGACAGCAGGGAAGGGAGCATAAGCTTTACACCATAGCCTGACATATTTTTCATGATGACACGGGCAGCGTCCGCAGCAGCCTCTCTAACATCAGGGGTTGAATCGCCGAAGGCCGCCAGAAGCAATGGGAGTGCATGAATAGCATATGGCTCAAACAATCGTCCAAGGGAACTTGAGAGTGTCTCTAAGGCAAACATTGCTCCTTGCCTGGGTTCGTATTGCTTTTTGTCTTCCGTGGCATTCTTGATGCGCCGAAAGATTTCAAATTGCTTCATTGCGGAAATCCCGATGCCTTTGACAACACCAGTCAGACCATAGGCTGCTCCTCGCCTAGAAGCGTATTTTGGGGTGTTTGTTAGCTCGTCAAGGAGCTGATTCGCGAGTTGGGGTGCGAAAGACCGCGAGACCTTCACCAGAGGCGCCAAACAATCCGCTACGGCGTACTGCACCTGCTCCGATGGCGTTTTCAGAGACTCTACAAGTCGCTCGAGGATTGTGGGCAAACGAGCATCAGAGGACTTCAGGTGCCGGGCGACGCGGCCAAATGAGATCACCACCGCTTCGTGTATAAAGTCTGCAGCCTCTGATGTCGGGGGTGGGCCTGCCAAGTGCGTTTCGAACATCGTGATAAGATCAGCAAGGTGCCTTGATCCATGATAATCGATGATAGCTGAACCAGCATCGAGCATGCCGTGTCGCACTTCAGCGCTGCGGTCGCCGAGAGCTCCTTTTTTGATGAGGAAATTGAAAAATGGGACTGTCGCGTCATCACTGAAAACAGGGGCCAACTGCTCTAACGTTTGTGCTATCGCAAGCCTCACTTGCCATGGATCTGTACGATCAAGGGAGCGCTCATCGATTATACCCTGATCATCGATTTCAGTTTTGCGATTTTAGAAGAGAGTCGAGAGCGCACGAATTGGTCAAACTCTGGGGCTAAAAGCTTTGCCTGCAAGAAAGTTAGCATCCTATCGTCAAGAGATTCGGCGACTGCTTCGGTAAACGCAACAGCAGCGCTAGAACGAACATAGACGTTGTCATGTTCTATCAATTATCCAGTTAGATCAGAAGCGAAGGGAGATCCCAATTCTCTCACCGAGAAGCTTGAGTAATGAAGGAGCGTATACCTCTACCACGTCAAGGCCGTTATCATCCCAGATGTGTCGTGCGAGGCGCGCATTCTGCGCATCACTGTCATGGCATGCAATTAAAAGTTCCGGTGACCAGTCGAAGTCCGTGAGATCAAAAGGCTAATCGCATCGTATTTAAATTCAGGCCGGTGATAAAATTTCCCAATTAAAGGGATCACCTGTAGTGCTTGCAAGCTGGCATTTCGGGCATAAGCTTCTTGCACAAGAGTGCTATCGAGTAAGAGAGCTGTTTCTTCGCTTGTTGCGTTGCCAGAGATGGCCTGACCGAGATCGATAAGCGCTGATGAACTTCCTTTGCTTAGCTTTGGCTGAGTGCGCATGGCGTGTAACAATCCGCGTATGATTTGGGGCCGTGGGAATGTAATATCCGTACCTTAAACAGAGGAGTTTATGGGTTGAAGAAAGAAAGAGTTTGATCTGGGGAAACTGGACGTACACTCTCCGCAGTGGAACTTGATAATGTCCAAGGATAAAGCAACTTGCTCCAATGGTTCATCGTCCTGATCCAACCCAATTCCACATTTTTGAATCACCTGGAAGAGTAATGGATATGCATAGGAAAAAGTAGCGGAATCTAGAGGCGTTTGTTCTGATAAAGAGCGTAACCGATACAGCACACGAAGCACGAGCTCTTGAAGAAAGATCAGCATTGTGACGCTATGGAGGCGAAGAAAACTTTACGGTTTACTGGCTCAGCTTGCAGTTCCTCGGGTACGCCACCTATCTCCAAACTACGAAGGGTAGCTATACCGATCCATTTACCGAAGGTATCCAACCGATCGGAACAACACCTTGACACCTCCTGAAGAGGGATTAGCACGGAAATTGGGAACAGGAATAGCCCATACCAAAAACGTAGTGAATGCCAATGAGCCGACTAACAGTATACCTTTGTTGAGGGCGCCACTATTCAACAGAAGGTCGAGTATTTGTGACACGTATAACCGTAAATCATCGATTTTTCCCAATGCGAGGTGGGAAATTATCTGCAGGGCGCGATCCAGGTTTGCCTTGATTTCATCCACGTGACGTCGGATTTTCGTTTCCTTCTCAATCTGAGCTTGGACTAGACTTTGCTCTTGTTTGGACAATGTAGGTACGGTTGTACTTTTCCTCTTTGCCAGCGACTGTCGCACTTCTGCATCCCATTTAGCAAGATCTGCATCTTTCCCTTTGACCTGCGCTTTATTGCCTTTACTAGAGAGAACTGGTAGACGGAATCAGCGACGTGACCCAGATAGAAATACTCTGCAACTTGCCATCAATAAACGTTTCACCCTCAGGTGTGTTCCATACACCAATATCCAAGTCAGTAAGTTGGTTGATTTTAAGGCCGAGATCGGCATGAAGCTGCCCCATAACCCAAGGAAGAACTGTGTCTGGGGCGATAAATGCAAGAGTTGTTGTAGCCCTGTTGCAAGCTTCAGCATAGTCAGTGGGATCTACCTGCTCATAAATGAGTTCTATCCGTGGACATCAGTACTCGCCAAGCACCTTGCTCTCTGACGACGGGTCAATGGTGATTTTCAGAAGGTTGTCGAGTTGATTATCCAGAACTGCGCGCGGGTCTAGACGCGCCCTGTGGCACAGGTCAATCCAAACTTGCCGAGAATTTCCACCTGAAGCACGATGACTTCCCTAGATCGCATTATAAACCATAAAACACTCACAAATTTCGGGATGGTGAGTAAGCACGACCAACTTGGCCAAGAGCTGCTCACGCAAGGTGGGTTCCGTACCCTCGCCAAATTCCGCAGAGGCAGCAAGAAACGCAAGGAGGCGTGGTTGCTTGCTAAACACTGGCTTCTCATCTTCAAACGTGTTTTGGTTCTTCGACACTGATGTTCGTCGACGCGCTAAGCAAGCCATAAGGCCCGCTCGAATAAGCCCATTAGTCGCCTTTGGCGCAAGAGCGTTAAGGTGCCCCACAGAGGCGACGACCCGTCTCCGCAATTCTGGTTCGCGGCCTTCTGTCGCCAAATACAGGTACGCCAAGCCTAGCTGCGTTCTGAAACAGGGCCATACATAAGTGCCAGGGACTACTTCTAGACACAGACGTCTCCAGCACGTCGAAAACGAACCTTAACTGTTCGGCTTTCTCAATTTCCGCGCTGAAGAAGGCCACAGTGGTTTCAACAGCGCGGAGCAACCAGGTTTCCTCTTCAACATCTGTCAACTTTTGGTACACCTTATCCCATACAAGAAAAGATGGCTTTGAAGGCAGAATTATGGCCTGTACGCTAGCATTTCGTGAAATCGTATCTTCTAAAAATGGCACCAAACCAAAGAAATTAGAACAAGAAGAAAAAGGAAGACAGGTGAGCTACCAAATACCCCCGATCGAGAAAAAGGACCAAGAAGAACCGCAGCAGCGACATATCCTTCCACCGGGCCCGCGGAAGCATTTAACGGGTTCGTTGCCACGGACTTCAAGCTTGACTCGAGAGCAGTAAACACGGTGCGCGCGACCATGGTCGCACTGGTGGTCGTCAGATCCCCAAGGGCCCAGAATGTCTCACCGACAAGAGAGACAAAAGCACGTCGAATTACTGGCTTACTGTTTTGCATCTCTGCGGCTAAGAGCTTCAAGACCTCATCCGGAACAGGAAGATTTTCTCGAAGGTGGAAGATAAGGTGGGTGGTCAGAGAGGAGGCTAGAATTGGTAAAGCGGTCTCGTTTGTCTCCTTAGTGAGCAATGCAGGAACAGATTTTACCATCACAGGTGAAACTTGTGCCGATGTACTGAGGACGCCAAACATGGAGTACAAGATCTTGCGATCCGGGCCTATCGCCTTTCCTGCTTGGGCGAGCTTGAGAAGTTCTGTAAATGCGACCTCTTTACTTTCATCGGTGGCTGTTTCGATGGTAATCTTGAAAAGAGTAACCGAGTTGGCCCGTATTTCGGGATTGGAGGACTTGGAACAGCTGAAGATCGGAATTAGTATACGACGTATGACGTCGACACCAAGTGGACGAGGATAGGCAAGTAAGAATTCGCTCGTTACTGGGTTGATAAGAAAATGTCCAATAACGAAGGATTAAATGCTCACCGGGTAAGGAGTACTCGGGAGAGCGAAGTAAAGCCTTCTCCAATGTGGGTAAGATCGAGTCTCGAAGATCAATGTCACTGAGAGTTTTGATGAAACCCGTGAGGCATGTCTAGACCAGCCTTAGCGGAAGCCAGAAGGATTTAATTGCAAACATGCTACCGTAATGTGCGAGGGAACATGTGCCCGAGCCATTAGGGCCCAGCTCGAGTACAAAGCAATGATCTCTGACTGAGAGACCGTCAAATAGAGCCTGATACGCACAGCCATCGATTACCTTCACTTCTCCAGGAACGGATGTCAGGTTTACATTTTCAGCCCCTTTGAGATGCGTGGTAACATCTACGGCTATTCCAAGCAAAGGGATGGCGACGAGGGGAGACGAGAAAGTCTTAGACTGAGCCAAAAGAGTCGTCAGGAAGTCAGGAAGATGACCAGGAGACTGAAGAATAATGAATGCATAGTCCAAGAAATACAAATTTCGTACTTACCGACCGCAAAGCACGGCGTGCGCGAATAACGGCGCCTTTCCGTACTGACGGTTTTGCGTGGGTTGAGGGCTGTAGGAGAAGATCCAGGACGATGGCCATAGACGCAGGGAGGGACATCCACGAAGTGGGGGATGCAGAGCTTGAAGAGTAACGAACCACAATGACGTACAAACTACAGCACCAAGACAGTAATGAGAAGAGGTCAGCCGGCGCATGCGAGCTGAGGAAAGCGTTAAATATCAAAGACTGGGAATCGACGAAAGAATCACCTCGAGCGCTTCGCGATACCGCGGATTTCATTTGTTATCCGACCCACGACTTGCTCTGTTATCCCTCCATGTTCCCCCGTTTCGTCGCGCTGAACAAGTTCCTTTCCTACGGCTTGGACTGCCTCACGCGACGCGGAATCAGCGTATCTGGGATACGTCTGGATTAAAAGCTCAAACACATCTAATGCTTGGAAAAGACTGAGATCTACTCAGCGTGAATTAATGCATAACCCAGTGGTACCTTGGGAAACACGCACCCTCGTGTTTTACAAGTGCGAGCAGATCTCCACGCAAGAAGGGGATCCGAACACTGGTACGGCTACTTAGGAGCTGTCTAGACGCGTATCCAAGAGTCTGCGCCCATTCACTTGTCGCGAAATTCCGGCGCCAGACAAAGTTGGCATCATTACCGTCAGTTGCATCGTCCAGCATCTGTGAATCCACTGAAGATGAGATCCAAGACGTTATATCTGGCTTTCGTGGAGACAACCCAAGGCGAGACTCTTTCTCCTTCAGCTTTGCAAGAGTCTTGATTGGAGGCACCTTGAATTCAATAGGGAATTCCAGGATGGTTTGACCTCAACCCGAATGTGGTCAGTGGTCAGGTTTCCCCGTGGGAATTTCGACGACGCGAGGCAGAGACAGTTTTTGCAAGTCATTTGCGACACGTGACCCTCAGTAAAAATGCGAGGCGGTCGGTTTGAAATAACGGAGTAAGTGTCAAACTTTTTCCTTTTTCAAAACTTGGGCGACCGTCTCGTTAGAATAATGCGCACATCACGCCACGTACTACTTGTCTACCACAGCTGTCTTCTGATGGTAAAACACAGCATAGGTGGGGTGGTGGCTGAGGTGGCGGCTAAACTCTATACGCCAGTTATCGGTGACCGACTCATCAATCGAGACTAGGGTGTTTTTGGGAACATTTCCAATTGAAACTCGTCCTTCGTTCACTCGCGAGCACGCAACGCTCGTACGCACATGAAATATGATAATATGAATAGACATATAGTGACTGTCATGAACATCGTTCCATCGCTGTTCGGCAGCTTCGGAACGCACTCAGCCGCAGCACGTCTTGCAAGGGCAGCCTGATGACACAGAGGCGTTGGTTAATGGATAGTAAGTCAGTTGGGGACTTACAGATGACGTCGGCGATGCATTTGAAAGGGACGCCTGATGATACAGAGGCATTGGTTAATAGATAGTGGGTGAGTTGGGAGGACTTACAGACAATGTCTACGCAGCACTTGCAAGGGCAGCCTGATGACATAGAGTCGTTGATTAATATATAGTGAATGAGGAAACTCACAGACACAATCGCAACAGTCCTGTATGGGGAATTAACACGTGTTTTTCGGTTATCGGAGGTCGCCGTGAGCAGAATAAGATGGTAAAATAGAAAGAGAGAAATGAAATTGAATGGGGAAGTGGGCGAGGTAGGGTCGGTGCTATGACGATAAGGGGAGGTATATAAATCGTGAGAGGGACGAACCTTCCAGCAATCTAGGGAAAAATCGCGAGTTCCGGTCAGCGAAGTTGAGACACGATTTAATCATGGAAGGAAGGAAACAATACGTACCATAGCAGATGAGACATTTTATCATGTCCTGTCGGCGAACCGGGTCAACATCTGGGAGAGGGGATAAAGACGATGTGGGTGAGAGATTGATGCCATGGGGTATCAATGCAGTAGCCGAGACTCACGAGGAAAGCGGGACAGAGGTGAATAAACGAAATGGAACTGGAACTGGACCTACTCCAAACGCCCCTCCACCGCGGAGACGGCGTGCCTCGTGTTGGTGATCATGCTGGCTGCCCATGGTCGAGGCGGTGTTCAATGCATCTATTTCCATTTTGTGCTCAGCGAAGCCACCGATACATGCAGGCAACGCACCCATCTCGATGGACTTGCCGGGCTGAGAAGAATTGGGCTGAGCAGGGTTGGGTTGGACTTGCATATTGCTGGCTAGTCTGGTCGAGTCGGTTGAAGGGGAGAAAAGTCAAGGTATAAAGGGAAGTAGGGTGGGAGGAGGACCAGGAAGTTAGCATATATTATGCACGGGCTGGTGCCAAGACGGGACTGAGGTGATCGGCTGAGTGCATACGGCATAGGCGGTGTTGGTGGCGGTGTTGGTGCACCCACAGTATATGGTACAGTATCTGGGGAGTGTAGTTGTGCCGCTCGTTCGGCGCCGTGGGAGCTTGCATGGGGCGCAGAATCCCGTCTGCCTTGCATGTGGCCGTATCACATGTGGAGCATTACTAGCATTACTCTGGCCATGGCCATATAAAGGCTTGGCAGGAAGCAGCATCCCTCCGGGGTAATGCCGTGCATCATTGGAAGTGGCCCAAACCGGTATGCAACCACCCATAGCTGTTCCCATCATCTCACAGCCACCACAACGGCACACCATCGAATCCCTGCAACCGCGCGCACCATCACGACGCGCGTCTTCTCAGTGCACGCTGCCGCGTCGCGTCCGCGGTTGATGCCGTCTCAAATCTGCGCATCACCATGTGCATCATCACGGGTGCACATCACCTTCCCCCCACCTGGCACCACCGTCCAGTGTTGACACGGTCTCGGAATGGCGTGCAACCACGCACACCACCTGCTCCCCCCCATACGGGTATAGTTTAAACAACACAATGGGCCTCGACGTCACGACACGCCCCTACGCTAGGCCGCATTCCAACGGGCGCAGGCCTGACGCTGCCTCCGGTGTCGCCTTCTCGGGTGGCTGCACGCGAGTGCGGGCTGTCCTCTGCAAGCTACGACCGTACCGCACTGCTGTGGACTTCAACCTGGCGCACCACCATGCGCCCTGTCGTTTCCTCACGCGCACCAGCACGAGTGTGCTCCACCCCTTCCATGGCAACACCATCCCGCGCCGACGCGAATCCTAATCCGCGCGCCACCATGCGCGTTATCACCTCTTCAAACTCTCCATCACGACTGGCGTCCAACCATGTGCCACCTTCCCATCACTATACACCCCACCACTCCATGCGCACTACCGCGGATGCGCACCTCCATTCCCTTGTTACTAGATGCCATTGCGTCTGGCGCGCACTGGAACGTGCCACACACCTCCATGCAGCCTCAATTCGCTCGCCCACTCACGTTGGCTTCCGCACGCCCAATCCCATACTGCGACAAGTGTAGTTTGCTTCGTCGGTTCTTGACTATTCTTATATGAGATCATTTATGCCATAACCATGTGCAAGGCCAGTGAAGTCTCCATGGTTACTTTCATTTGATTTCCGGGACGCCAGCAAGCAACACGGGCACAACCTCCCTCGTCTACCAACATTCTGCCTGCTCGGGTCCTCGTTGCGATATTCTATGACGTCCTTATGCAGCTCGGGACACAGTCCGCGTCTCGGTCACCTTGACCAAGTATCACAAACTCCCCCACGTTGTCACCTTGAGCTCAAGCCAAGGTACTTTCACGCACACGCGGCATCTTGCACGGCATGCCCTTAACCTTCTCGATTCTAGACGTGGTCCTAACGACGTTCGAAACCCTCATACATCAAAACGCTATGTGCATCCTCTTCGCCATCACCGGACAAGGGCAAAGCCCCTGGCAGCGACACATTCACCACATCATGGGCGTAATCATCCTAGTCGGCCATCAAGGCCTCAAATCGGGAAATCTGTGCACACTGCGCCTCACAGAGATAACATGAGTGGGTATTTGATAGTAGGTATAATGCATGTATATAAACTCGTCCTCTCGCTAGTTGCGGAGGGCATATATCATATATCAAATCTAGTTGAATCTTACTTCCTTCTGCCCGACATTCTTCGTGTGCTCCCATTTGCAATCTTAGAGATTGTCCTCCCACATGCGGCTTGTGATCTTCGTCAATCAGCTGGTAGTTTGCAGTGTCGCGCGTCCTTCCATATCAACATCATCTCCATCTTGTCATTGACAAGATGTATCTACTATCTTATCATGGCTAGCTCACACTTTGTCGCTTTCCACGACGATGCGGTAATCAATTTACACCACGTCACTTGATGGGCGTGTTAGCTATCAGCCCTTCTCTCGTACACGTAAAGGTGTGTGTTTGGTATGCCACAGGCATCCTCGGAAACAACTGACGCTACAACTCATCTGGGTAGAGTCTAGGCAACGAGTCAACCGTGAGTCTGGTCCGTGACGATGGTGAACTAGGCTCTAGTTGCCAATTCCACCTTCTTCTCGCAGACCCGTACCTCTGATACTATTCACGGTTCGATGGGCCGAGTACGATAATTCCCGTTGTTCTTGGCTCTCTTTCCTTTGTGTTGTCCTATAAACAAACGCTTATTATCGTTGTTATAGTCCGCCACTTCAAGTTACCGACCATGTGTGCCTTGTTCTCGAATGTGATATGCAGTGTATGGACCCTGGGCTAACGTTTGTTGCCACTCGCTTCTTGTTTCGATTGTTGCAATGTTTCTTTTCCCTTTTGCTAGCCACAGGGTGCTTGTTCTTCTTCGATTGCCATGTCCCTGGCTTTTGGACATTCCCTATTGTCGCTCGCTGACTTTATATTATTTTTTTCTTTCAATGCTGAGAGCCACGGGGTTGTTTTCTTTATATTCAACCCGTTGAACCCCGCTTCCTGCATGTTTTCACTTCCAACTCGCCTCCCGACATGTCTAGTAGTATGTGCCGTTTTGTGGGTGATATAAACTATCTAATAGGCATACTTGATACAGCTCAGGTTACTAGTGCCACCGTCGCAGGCTTGGGGTTCGTCTCCATCACTGCCCTCATAGTCATCACCATAGCACTCTGCCTTTCTCGGAAGCATCGAAGCCAGACCCTGGAAAAACGAGGTTCTGTTATCACGCCCGTTGTTGACATTTGTCGTCTAGCACGCAAAAGTGTCGAACGGAATCCATGCATAATAGAACCTCACCGGCCACCCGAAGCATATCTATCCGGTAAGAATTCTACCGCCTCTTTTCCCATCTCTTCCCCGCTAATTGAACCCTGACAAAGCTTGGCAACCCTCCCCTAGTATCAGGGCCGTCTCAAGACACGAGGACGTGCTGCGGTGGACCGGGACTAGGTTACATGGGCCATCTGGCTCTGTGATAAGTGTTCTCGACCTTGAGGCACAGTCGTGGAAACCCACAATGGAGAAAAGAAGTGAAAAGGGTGAACCATCTCGTCCGTTATCCATTGAGCTTCCCATTTCCCCGCCACCATCATACTCGCAGATCGACAAGTCTGTGCTTGTATCAGTTCTGTGACTGGTCGTATGGCCTCTATGTTTCGCCCCACGCGTTGGCCGTTGCGCCAGCTTGCTTATTGCTGGCGTCGAACAGCGATGATATGAAATCCCACGTATTTACCATCTAATACGG
>WNFQ01000367.1_pt2 | contig 28584 bp, 35 predicted proteins | sample 5400171 | NCBI WGS metagenome assembly WNFQ01 (sample SAMN13153356, study PRJNA577476) | soil metagenome | isolation source: 20 cm soil under Madrone tree | place: USA:California | collected 2016-06-14
GTCCAACAACGTCACATGACGGGCCTTTCTTTTGATGACAGAGGGGACCAGCTTATTACTGCTGCAGAGGATGAGACATTCAGGCTATACAATTGCAAGCTCGGGAAGCGAGTTGCAAATTCAGTTCTTTGCATTGCCGAAGGTCCAACTGATTGTAGCTTCTAGGCTTACGAAAACGTTACATTCAAAGAAGTATGGTGTAGATCTTCCACGGTTCACCCACAAAAATACCGCCATCATCTACGCATCGACCAAGGAAGATGATACCATCCGTTATCACTCACTGCACGACAATAAGTATCTGCAGTATTTCAGGGGCCACAGTCAGCGTGTCATTTCACTCGAAATGTCGCCAGTGGACGATGGATTCATGTCCGGCTCAATGGATAAGACTGTCCGCTTGTGGGATCTCCGAGCTCCCCAATGCCGTGGACTTTTGAACTTACCCGCACCCTCGCTCGTTGCATATGACGCGACGGGCCTCGTCTTCGCCGTTGCAGTGAACCACTATGGGCGCATCCTCATGTATGACCACGCCAACTTCGACAAGGCGCCATTTCTCACTGTCACGCTCGAGGACCCAACGCTGGCACGCGTGAGTTTCCCGCCTCGCGCCATCTACATGACGTCCATGGCGTTCTCGAGCTCGGGCAAGTACCTTCTGGTGGGTTGCTCAGGTGACGCACACTATATCGTCGACGCGTTTGAGGGACACATCCTTGCCAAGCTGGAGGGCCACATCGGACTGGAGCGCCGCAGGCTCGACACTCCGATGAACATTGAGCCACAGCGAGGATGCTCTGGGGAGGAAGTTTCTTGGACTCCGGATAGCAAGTACATTGTCAGTGGTGGACTCGACGGGCGCATCTGCGTATGGGACGTTCAAAACATCCCCCCGCGCGAAGGCCCGGTCGACCTCAAGCTTTCTCCATTGTGCATCCAGCCCCTTGTGAAGACGGATGGTCACCCAGGTCCAGCGCGCTGCGTCCGATTCAACCCCCGCCTAGCAATGATGGCCACCGCCAGCGCTGAACTGGTTTGTCTATACCTTATTCTTTCCTTTGCTCCTCTGACAGGAAGCAGGCCTTTTGGAACCCAGATCAGACTGCGGATGCAGACGAAGTTGCCAAAGAACTTTTGAGAAAGGCCGGAACCTGATTGATTACACATACTGCTTTGTTTGAGTTCTGTACTATTTATTATCGTCCTAATGTACTGTACATGTGATGAAACACGCTCTGAGTGAACGCGAGATCATGTGACCGTCCTTCATGCCAGACCTGACGTGGCTAGACACGACACCTGTGCTCCCCTCTTAACCACCACTAAACTGACATATAAATTGGGTCTAATCTAAACGGAAAAATCTCATCGGTTATAATGCGCATTCGGTCCCTCTTCACCGCTATCGCTCTTTTCGCAACAACAGTATTCGCAGTTGAGATTGTCTGTACGTCCATTTTGAATATTTTCCCTCTCGCGGTGACCCAACGACTTTACTCTCAGCGCCGGTACCAGAAGATGAGGAATTTCTTGGTCGTCCTGTGGAGGACCCTGTGCTCGCAGTCACTGCATCATTCCCTGAAGACAACCCTTTCGGTCGTATGTCCCTGTATCATCGCATGACTTTTCTCCTGCGTTACTCAAGATCCGACGTTGCATACAGATGTCGTTAATGGAGAACTGAACAAATTACTCTTGACCATCGAAAACAGAACAGGGAAGAACGTTACCCTCCTCAGTGCTGCCGGGGAATTTCTGGACCCGAACTCGGAGCAGCTGATCAAGACAGTGCGTACCTTGCCGTGATGTTGGAGTAAACGTTGACCGTGTCTCTTATACCCCAGGCAAACAACTTGACATATGGGGTCCACTTGCCCGACACGACCCGGATTCAACTTCCGTATCAGTTTTACAGCGAGTCGGTGTCTTGGTTCGTTGTATATTGTTGCCCCACTCATGACTCGCACAGGTTCAGGACCGGCGATATCAAACTCAGCGTCTGGTTAGAACACATCACCGACGGTGAAAGAAAAAAAATATCCGCTTTTGAATCCATCGTTACTGTTGTGGAGCCTGAGCTCGCCATCTTCGATTTCAAGCTGTACGTCACGCCTCTCCGACATGTCCGACGCATGACTGAAGCTATTTTCATAGCCTGAGCACATACGTAATGGTTCTTGCAATTCTGGGTGGCCTCGGTTATGTCACATATCTCTCCTTCGTCCCTCAGACCAAGCCAAAGAAGACGGCGCCGGTCCCTAAGTCAGAAAGTACTGTTACCGCAACTGGGGCAGGCGGATACCAAGAGGAATGGGTTCCGGAGCATCACTTGCGCAAGACCAAGGGTCGAAAAGGGCGCAGCGTGGTCAGCTCAGGGGAAGAACAAAGTGGCGTGAGCGGGGCAGAAGCGAGTGGCACAGAGCGAAAACGACATAGCAATAGGCTCAGGAAGTAACATTGCTTTTTTTGTCGACACAACTTACACCGTACGGTACTATACTGTGAACGCAATTTATTTGGGATGCATTCGCGGATTGGTCGGCGGGAACAGAATCCATTTAATCTTGTAGGAATATGCCAATATTGTCTCTAGACAATGCTACACATCGACCTGCTTGTAACCTTTCACCTGATGTACATTGGTCAACGACAAGCTTTCGGGACAACAGGGCAAAAATCGCTAAACCCACCCTGTTCTCTTTTAGAAGTGTGATATACTTCTCCGAGAGCTCGCGGCAGGTCTCATAGTGGTTGACACCCTCAGCACGATAGCAGCTCTGGAGCTGGTCACGGACAATACGGGCTTCCATTGCTCGCACCCAGGATTCTCGGATGTGTGCGTCACGAGCAGCCAACCGCGCTGAGAAGGCAAGAAAAGTATGAGTGTGTTCCGAGTAAATAACGGCAGAAGGACGGACCCTTGAGTTCAGCAGCTCTGTCGTCGCTCATGCTGGTCGTTGTTTCTCAAGTGTATCCGGATCGAACGGGATGAAGTCACGGCGGGCCGCGGAAGAACCCAGCCCTTCAATGACATACTAGTACTCTGCTCGACGCTCGACGACAAGGAGCATTTCCCAATAGACGTTACTAAACTTTAGGTGATACTGTAGGTTCATCCGGATGGTAAATAGCTACCCTTTAACTTTCGGTCCTTCATCCAAGCGCGGAATAAGACAAACGCGACTGCGCAGCCTTCGCATTTGTTAACCATTAACTACTATGCTGTTGACATTCCCGCTCAAACTCCCTGCGGACTCCCAAACACCAGTTTTGACCCTAACACGACGTATGTTTGTCGTTTATGGATCACAATGCATCAATAAAATGCCCTCCCAGCCTCTCCGATTGTCTGGCAAATCGAACTGCACAATGGTACCGACAACCGCTTAGTAAAAAGTTTGATCAATGAGGCCTTCAAACCCGCACTTCGGATTGTAGAGCGTGAATGGCGCAAAGAGCGTGCAGAGGGCAGAGCCAAGCAAGACAAGAACGCAGGGACAGCTGCCCTTGTCATTGTCGGCCGCCTGGATCAAGAGAAGTTCTTCAGCAATGGTGCGCCAGATCTTCCCCATATTTCAACCAGTATGCTAATTCTCATTTTTACTAGGGTTTGACTTCCCCAGCGTTACCAGCGACCCGGGCTGGTTTGCAGGTCGGTGCCCAGTGTACCGTTTCTCCGCCTTCGGTTTTGTTCAAGGCTCACAGGAACCTTCGACCCGCTACTCCTACACTTACTCACCTTTCCAAGTAACGCTTCTTCTATCATTTCGTGTCCCCTCATGCCGATGGGTGCTGCCTTACAGTCCCGACTGTCGCTGCCATCAATGGTCACTGCTTCGCCGCAGGCGCCATAACTGCCCTTGCCTGCGACTATCGCGTCATGACCGACGGCGCCAAGCGCAACGCCTGGATGTGCATGAATGAGGTTGACTTTGGTGCAGCTTGGCCCGTTTCGTTCGCTGCTCTCGTGCGCGCCAAGGTTTCTGCCATTCGTAGCTTTGCGCTCGAGGGGCACCGCTTTACGCCCCTTGAGGCGCGTGATGCGGGACTTGTTGATGAAATCGTTTCAGGAGGCACACAGGGTGTGCTCAAGCGAGCTCGAGAGATTGCCGAGGAGAAGGCCCCCAAAGCCCGCGAGGGCGTATGGGGAGTGATCAAGGTAACCATATCTATATGTTTCGATGCCATGTGCACAAACGAGAGCTGACAGGTTCGCTGATGTCGTGCGCAGGCGGAATTGTATCGCCCTGTAACGGAGCTAGTACGACTGGGAATCGCCACCACCAGCGTGGCCGGGGATGAGTCTGCCGCTCTGGTCAGGTTAGCAAAACTTTAGCCAGAGCTCAGATCAGCACTTTCAGACGTAATAGAGGTGTACTTCGTGCAGTGCAATACGAACAGAATCTGGATTATAATCTTGATGCGCCTCTTGCCAGGAATACCTCCCATTCACGGTTCATCTTTGAAGAAGGGGAACCCGGTCCCCGCACTGCCCTAATAATTAGACGGACATGGCTGGCCGGGGCGTCACGGTGGAGATTCTTGCGTTTCATCCTTGGCGCTCGCTCAGATTTATGATCGTAGCCTGACTTTTACGCGATCTCCTTCGGGCACACATACGGTTCCGGTTGGCGCCTAGGTTTCCGACGGTCTCTTGATATGCATGAAGTACGTACCCCACGTGGCCGACAGAGGGATTGAATCGGATGTCCGGTGAGTCCACATAGTGCTGACCAGTCGCTGGTCAGGCCCAACGATGGCAATCTTGTCCCTCGTGAATCCCAAATCGGTTTCCCACCGGGCAACCATGAAGTTCGCCTTATGGATACAATACTTTGAAGTGACAGTAAATGTTATATGATAGACGGCGGCACGACCGCAGCATTACCGGCACCAAGCCAACCAAACTGGACAAAAATGATAACCTTATCCATTATCCACACTGATGGGAGGGAGAATTCTGTTGTTTTCTCATCTGACCAATGATATGTACTCCTCACGTTGGTAATTCGCAGACGGAACGACCGCGGGTCATCTGTCAACCTTGCTAAGTCCTTAGGAACATAGGTACGTTCAGTGCCAGAAATGAAAAGCTATTGTATGTACCCGCAGGGTCCGACAGGAACTTGATGGCGGTGAAGCAACTGCCCTGCGCATGTGCAGGGGCATCCGGTCAGAGCAGGAACAGGACTACAATTCGACCGCAGGGCGGTGCTGCTAGTGTCCGGCGATAGGGCAGGTGCATTCCTGAGACGCCACGTGCAATCATGGAAAGACGTGAAACGCATCATGAAGGCATTTTCGTCTGTCCATTGGTCCCCTGGGCTACACCGGCTCGGAATCTACGGATCACCGAGCAAGCAGGCGGGAGAGTACCAAGAGCTCTAGATACCCGAATGCGCTGTTGCTACAGTATACCAGTCAGCGGACGAGATGACTATATACGGCGTCGTCAAGCGCGGAATATATGATAGCCCGCAACAGGCGGCAAAAGCGTAAAAGATTTCGCTCAGCACCTGATCCTAAGTTTCAAGCTGCATCCCGGCCGTGGCATATGGCATCCTACTTGTGACTGCCTACCTGACTCAATAGGTCCAGTTCCCATTACAGGAGTTCTTTTCGCACATGGCGGGTGATGGGTGACTAACGAAGAAGCTGCCCAATGGCGAACATGTATGCGATTTCCGGGCTCCCGGTGAGGGTAGTGAGAGATAAACTGGTCACAAAAGATTTGCGGAAGAACGCCACATCCTGAACTCGCCGGAAAATCCTAATACAACCCAGGATTCGGGACTGTCGGTGAACTATAATAGGTTGGCTGAACGTACTGAACGGTGGTCCTCAGGCTCAATATGGGTAGTCTCGTTCGAGGTTTGAAACTGTGCACCTCCGACGATAGTGGACTGGTAAGCCGATCAAAGAACAGGGAGCTAAACGGAAAGCTGAAGCACCATTTGGCCAGCTATTAAGGATCCGGGTAAGGACTAAGGCCCTTGCCATCACGCTCGGTGTGATCGTCGTCGTACAACACCAGTTCGGTTTATTCCGTCCACAAGGATGGCCAGAACACAGGGGTTTTCCTAGAAGATCCGCTTGAGTGGTAAGTTACAAGAAGAGGTGTACCTGTGGACACTAACCTCATATATGTCTGCCATGCCGCATCCTTGCCCCATTTCTTCTCTGCGGAACGCTGCGCATCGACATGATAAGCTAAATGACAAAAGGAAAGGTGACAGGAGGATAGTGAACCTCAAGTGGCAGAACGCCAGAGACCTGGAACGTGTCAGATGCGCAAGTTCAGTTGGAGAATATAAATAAGGGGATGCGTACATAACGCATTAACTTGAAGAAATACGTGAACAGTGGGCTCATCACTGCAAGAGCGACGGTTCTTTTGGGGTCATGAGTGGTCTGGAGCGATACACTTGAGATCGCCCATATACCAGTCCAAATACCTACTTCACTAACGTAGCTGAGAAGTTGATTCAGCGCCACACTCGATTTAGAAGTGAGAAGTAATACTTTTGGTGGCGGCCTCGGCTCCAAAGGCCACTTGTGATGAATTTCTCCCCGTGCTCCTTATTTTCTTGAGCCCGGCGCCAGGCTGTTTTCTGCCGAGCCGCAGTAACCTCAAAGAAGATAGAGCTATGCGCTCATATTAGCCGAGAGAAGCATTGTCTTGGTCACGGTAGGATAAGGCGGGGGGTGAAGGTGAGTGGGGACTATATTCATCTGTGCGGTGCGACGATCATTATCTCAATCTCAGAAAACGTACGAGAGAAGCCGAACGTACAAGATAGACAGCCAAGCCAGAAAATACCCATGACGCTAGGACACGCAGACGTAATGGGTACGCAGACAATCCCTGAGCCATCCAAAAGGCGGCATATGTCCCATTTTGATGCTTGACCTCGTCAAAACGTGAGTCTGTACTGAGAAACTGCCAAAGCGGACGGTCCATATAACCAAAGAGGCGGTGAGGAGCAGCTGCCTCAGCAAAACTGGAGACAGGGGGGAAACGAACATTTGCGCCCTCCCATTACTGTACCTCGCCTTCAGTGTTGGATGGGATAGCATAAAGATACAAATGTGGTAGAGAGGAATCCGAGAGTTCCCCCTGAGTCATACTTTCGTTCGCTTGAGGTACGAAGATTGCCGTAAAAACTAGTGGTCGTATCGTGTTCAAGTCGCAAACCGCCGCGGGCACGAGGAACCCGCTTGGAAGGAGAAGGCACTTCCAGCGACAGGTAATAACCGCGAAAACATGTTCACGATGTATTGCGAAGTTCAGTGGAAGTCAGCTACGGCACATACAGTATAACTTTGCCTCGGCGTTGACTTTAGTTGTGACCGCTTCAGGTACGAGCACTGACAACACGCATGGCTGACGATGACGATCTTGCGTCCACATCCCGTGCTGTAATGTCGGTGGGTATACGTTGACCAGTGCCCCGACTCGAGTACGCTTTGCATGAGACCGAGGCGGCGGGAAGGTCCCCCAGAGGCAGAGGATGATGAGGAGGAAGATGAGGAAGAAGACGAGGATCATGGGTAGACACGTCGGCCAAGAGGCCAGGACCCACTTCACCACCAACAAGCCGAACTAAAGCAGCCAATTAAACATACATATACACACTCTCCATCATCATTCAAACCAATCGGGTTGTACTGTCGCCCGCACGCGTCTTTGTACTTACATACATGTTGCGTGTAACAAATGCGGATTCCAAAAAAAAAGAAAAAAAAACTCGAGTACGCTTGCGATGGGGTCATCCCACGCGGCCACTAGCGTCTACAGTACTACTAATCAGATTGCTCGAGGGAAACTCCCGCTTATTCCCGTGCCCATTTTTATTCTCCTCACTTCACCATCAGCGTAGAATTGAGCGTAACATACTATGCATCTGCAGAGATTACTCACACATTTACATACAATACAGTGACCAGGAGGAAGCACCATTATTCTACCACATGCACGAAATGTTATCGACAGAGTAGGGCAGAAACATCTACAAGTTACAGGAGAGAGTATCGGAAATATAGCCAATTGTATTCACGGAAACCAAAAGAAAAAAAGAAAAAAGAAAAGACAATAAGTTACAACCCATCGTCTGGCTCCCCCTCTGCATCCAACTCGTCATCGTCCTCTCCCTCTGCATCCGCGTCCGTTTCACCGTCCGCGTCTGCATCAGCGCCCAAATCCACATCCACTATTGTCGTCTCAGCCAAGGGCGCTATGTCCACGTCCATCGCCTGTGGGTCCGTAACCACGTGAGAGTTCGTCGTATCTTCCTTGATACTCTCTGTCACATCTGGTACCGTGGTAGTAGTTGCGACGACAGTATCATCGCTCGGTGCGCTGTGCCGACTCGTCACGACAGTCAATGGCGTGCCTGCATCATCCGGCTCCGATTGCACTTCAACGTCTCCATGTGTGACACCATTTATTCCCCCCTCGTCGCGTAGCGGCTCTGGTGGTGGGGAAAGATCATCCGCAATAGGTGACTCGACGCGCCGTCGCTTCCGCGGAGGTGGCCGCGTCATCGCAGTTCGAGAGGGGAAGAGCGGGAAGTCAAACGTCGGCAACGTACTAGTACCAGAGCGGGAACGTAGCAATCGTTTCGGCCGACTTTCTTCTTCTGCTAGACGAGCTGCCAGCGCGGCATCAGCATCTTCATCGACACCATCGTGACCTGATGCAGATGATTGATATTCCTTCATGGAAGAATCCACATTCTTGATAGATGACGACCCGCGTTCACGGGGCTTGGGCACCCGCGATGGTTTTGATGGGCTAGCGCTCGCACTAGACGCCCGTGAAGGTGTTGGCATTGTGTTTGGGGGACTGCCACTGATGCCAGGTCCCCGCAAATATCTAGATGGCGTGAAAGGGGAGTTGGAGCCCACATTGTCCTTCGGTGTACGGTTCTGACTACGCAGGCGCCTTAAGGCCGATTGCTCCGATGAGTCCATGCGCTTCTCCGGGGAACGTGGCACTGGTGGAGAAATGGTTTCGTCATCACTGCCTTCACCGTCAATGGGGGTGATAGGTGCTGGCGTTTCGGGAACAGAAGACGCTGACGCTGGTCCAGCGTTTTCTTTCTCGAGGGTATCGCCTATCACCTCCGCCTCAAGCGCAAGGCTGGTGTCTGCGTCCGACTTCTTAACCCGTGCGAGCAAGAAAGGGCTCCATTTGAGCTTCTCTGCCTTTATCTTCATATACCCCTTTTCTTCCCATTTCTCCAGGTAGCTCTTCACATAGCCTGGGTCCCAGTGAATTACATATTGGGTAGGAGGGACGAAGGCGCCCTTTGTCACGTCATCGTCATTTGTCTGCGAACGGATAAGATGGCGACGGGCAACCATAGATTTGCGGTTCTTCACCAACTTGATAGATTGGCCTGGGAGTGGTTTAGGGGTGGGCACTGCAAGGACGTCGATAAGGCCTTGAATACAGAGCGTGTTGTATACGTCTTCGATAGTCATTGAAGTGGACTTGCTGATATCTGCGCAGATATCCGCCATTACACCTCGTACTATACCAATGAATGGACGGCCTACCTTCAAGCGTAGGGTTGTCAGGAGCAGTGTGCAGATAACGCATGATCGACAGCGTCCAGTAATTCTTGTAGCCCAATGCCCCAAGTCCTGAAAGGGGTTTCTCTGGCGACCCTAACCGCTGCTCCTTCATTGAAAGAAGATAGCCTCGTCATAGTCAGCTTTCGATCTCTTCCAGAGGCGCCCAGACACCGCTCACTGAATTCAATTAGAAGGTTTCCCCATCCTTGGCGCTGCCGTACAGGAAGGGTCATAATGCAACTAACGTTGAAATCCTTCGGACTGCGCTTCTCTTTGCTAAAATAGCCTAGGAAGCGCGCCCCACTGTCATCGAATTCGGTCATCACGTAGAACAAGAAGGGTTCAACGTCATAGAACAACGACTTGTGATCGAGGAACATTCTGGACAACAGGCATAAGTTCTGGCAGTAAATCTGTCGGGAGATCGTTTGGTTGTACCCTGGCACCAAGTGGAATGAAGAGGCGTACCTTGTTCCGCCTCCCATCTACCTCAAATATCGATACATTTCCATCCCTGTAAATCTCATCCCCTGGCGGATGACGTGCTTTGCACTTTAACTATATAGATCACTTAGCTTTCGCCCATCCTAAGGGTATGACAAATACGCACGCCGTGCCTCGATGCGCCAAACCGACTCTTGTTGTACTTCAGGCAGAACTCGCAGATCCACAAGCGTCCATCCGGAATGTTCGCATATTCCTCGGGGAAGGGTGCGTCGTACCACGTCTGAATGTCATACTCTCCAAAACGAATAGTACGTATCCTAAGGCCTGTCAGGTACGTCGTAGCCGGTGAAGGCCCAGGAGTCGATGGTGTGGGAGATACGGAGCGTGTCAGATTCTGCGGCTGCATTACAGGTATCGCAACGGTGGACCGAAGTGGTCTACTTGATGGGCCAGCAATCGGGGTCTCTGGGCCAGGTACGGGAGGATTTGGCTGGGGAGGATTTAGCTTATGCTATGAGAGCATTCAGGGGTGTGACAATGAATTTAATTATAGTGATGCTCACTTCCGCAGCTTGTCGACTTCGCTCGAACCTGAGCTTGTCGGCATGTGATATTGCAGTCTTTGACGTGTCTCTATCCTCCGGGGTCAGAATGTCATCAAATAAACCCTTCAATGGTTCCTCGTCGCTACTCTCCTCCTTTTCTTTCCCTTTTCCTTGAGCAGGTAACCTTAGTCGGACCACCATTCGTCGTGGAGGCGATTCTGGCGGCCGTGGCGGTGTGATCTTAAGTTGTGGGCGTTTGATGGGCGAAGAATGCACTACCGCCTTGCGTGTCGAGATGCGCACACGCCCTCGAGGTAGATAGGGAGACTCCGACATGTCAGTATTACGGTCTGACATGTTCGGTGTGACTGCTCTGCGCTTGCCCCTCCTGGGGGGTCGCGGTTGTTCTGAACTAGACGTCGAAGCAACTGATGACTCGCGGAGTTGTTCAACTGGCGAGGGTTCCTCCTCCGGTGATGGCTGAGGTACTGCCTCACAGATGCCGGATGGATTGCGTGTGCAGGATGGACAATGCCACTTGCCCGGAGGCGAATCTTGCAGAGGCGGACTCAGGCAGTCCATATGCCACCCTCTGTCACAAGAATCACAGAAGAGAATACGAGCCTTTCATAGAAAACGTCAGTGCACAGCAGCGTTGTAGAGAACGGAACACATACATCGTCGCCTTTTTCCTGACAAATCTCGCACGTCTTACATTCAACGCACTTCCAGGGGTAGGAACGCACAAGATCGGCAACGGTGCCAAGGTCCATGCAAGTTGGATGACCTGGGGTACGTCAGCAAAACTCGAGTATTATCAATGTAAAAACCAACCACTACGACCACACTCATCACAAGAGACCATTTCCTCCGGCTCGCCAATCTTATTCTTTTTGTCGTTCCCGCCACAGAAGCCACAATTTGGCTCCCTGCGTACCCTCCTTTTCTTTTTCTGTGGCTTGGGGGTGAGAACAGCCTCACTGACGGTGGGAAAGTATTCTGGTGGTGGGGGTTGAGCAAAGGGATCACCCTGAGGACCCTGCGAGTACTCGCGAATATGGTTGGGAACATCGGCGGGAAGGGACAAAGGAAAGACGCTCTGGAAGAAAGGTACGTATGAGAATGCGAATAGGTTGGTTACTCAATTAAGCATTCAAGAAAAAGGACGTGACGCGACGCGGTCAATTGGTCGGGGAGCGCCACAGCCACAGCCAAAAGTCGCGTCGCGTGTGGTGAATAGAGACGAGCACGGACCTGATCTGGGTCTAGTTTGACCGGATAAAGTTGCAGAGCGGGGTCAATGGGCGGGTCGGCGAGCGCAGGGTCAATGGGAATTTCGTCGAAGTTACTCGCGGGTGTGCCGTATTCATATGACGTCTCGCGTTCGAACGCGGCATCTTGAGGAAAAGGCAAGCCTCGCATCTACGACATATACTGCACGACGGCAAAATCGCTGGCGCTGTTGGTCGGGCTAGTTGAATGGCACGGCGGAGGGGAGCGCCAAAAAGATCCCGTCGTCGGGTTGGCCGTCGAGCCTGTATTTGGGCTTATTTGGACCCGGGACCCCAAAGAGCAAGCGTTGTTCAGTGTCAGCCGGGGTCCTCAGCCTGACCTAGTATCTGATCAACTTAGAGGTTGTCTAGAACGTGCATGCACGTTCCTGGGCGTCGTTTGCTACACGAGTCAGTATATCCCGACTGTTTCATGCCAACGCGCCACTTATGATCTCCGTCGGCCATGCCGAAATACGCTGCACGGGGCTACCTAGATCCTGTCTTATCGGATTCAGTTCCGATGGAAGCCAAATGCAACTCGCGGGTGGACGTTGGAGTCTCAAAAAAGTCCACAAACCAACCCTTCGATGGTTGTCCTGTATCGGACTGGGATCTGAGTGTAAAAATAAGAAGGCGCATGGGCAGCTCATTCATGATATCAGTACCAGCGTTTCACTGACTGCATTGCGGAAACAACCCATTTCCGTCCATATCGCACAGGTGACTCGGCGTATGCCGTTCCATAAAGCCCATCAGCCGAGCTGAGTGAGCGTCATCGAGTCTTATGAAGTGTGCCGAGCTAACAATACGCCGGCAGAGTTGAAAAACCACATACCCACGTTTGTGCGAGTCCCGCCGGGGCGAGGACCTCCGCGGGGGAGATATTTAGGAAACGTCGTGCCCGTACTGGTCGTCAGTTGATTGCACGTGACTCTGAGTGAAAATAATAACCGGGAGAAAACGGTACCACCCAAACGAGTTGGATATCGTACAGGCACATTTGTAACAACACAGAAATGATGAGGATTTTTCTAACCATTCATTTTGTCTGTCTGTCTTTTGTGTTGGAGATGGGAGGGGATTCGCGAACGTAAAGTGGGGTGGCAGTGTGACCAAATATGATCAAATAGGGCTCTGGCTCGCTCGGTGCTTTCCAAGGACTTTTCACATTACTCGCCTATTCCACCGCATCGCTCAATCTCGCCCCCAATTTGTCACCATTCTCTGTCCCCATCCGACAGTTATCTTCTCATCGTCCTCGACGATGCAGACCGCCGTGCAAACTCTCCCAACTCACCTTATGCCGTCATATCAACGGCCCTCCCTCTCTAGTGTCGTCAACGGGAACCCCACGATGCTGCCTACACCCCCAGTTGCGACCCGAAAGCGCAAACGCCCCCACCAGTACACAGTCTCCTACTCGGAAGTACAAGAAGTCGATACAGATGGTAGACTCCGAGAAATAATCGTCATCGAAGACACTCCACCTCCCCCCACCTCATCTCCTGCAACCTCCTCCCGTACGAACGGCTATTCTGCATCATATCAACCTCCAGCTTATTCTGCTCCGATAAGAACGAGGGCTCGTGCTGCTATGGAGGCTCAGGCCGATTCCTCTGGTTCCTTATCCGCAGCTCTTCCCATTCCCGCATCCAAAAAGCGGAAACGTGAACTGGAAGAGGCGCCGCCGCCTACCAAGAAGGGGTTCCCGCCTACTCAGGCTTCATCCAGCACGGTCAATCATGCAACGTGGACTAACGGTAGTGCCGCTGCATCTGCAACCGTTGGTCAATTCTACATCTCGGATGGACGTTATTCTGATCTCGTGGATTTCGAACAGACACCAAAGCAGCAGGTCTCCTGCGATGATAAAGAGGGTCACTACATCGTCACCCCAGATGACATAATCTATAAGCGCTGTAGGTTTCCCATAGTTTTGTCCATTCCTGCTAATTCATATATCTGGCTAGATCGCACTGTTCGCTTGCTTGGTCAAGGGACGTTTGGTAAAGTTGTGGAAGCGGTCGACATTGAGACAAACAAACGGGTCGCTATCAAGATCATCCGGGCCATACAAAAGTATCGCGAGGCAAGCCGCATTGAAGTTCGGGTGTTGCAAAAACTCAAGGAACGTGACCCAAGCAATCGGCAGTTCGTGTTCCTTCCCAGTCACGTGTCCTCAGTACCCCGATTGATGTTTTCCTTTTTAGTAAATGCATTCACCTTTTGAATTGGTTTGACTATCGGAACCACATATGCTTGGTGTCTGAGTTACTCGGCATGTGTGTTTATGACTTTCTCAAGGAGAATGATTTTTCGCCTTTCCCTCGCGATCATATCCAATCTTTCGCCCAACAACTTCTCGGCAGTGTCGCTTGTACGTGTTTCACAACTGGTTGATGTTTTGACTCCTGATGTCGTCTAGTCTTGCACGATCTACACATCATCCACACAGATCTCAAACCGGAGAATATTCTGTTAGTGCGCAACGACTTCCGTACTGTGACAGTTCCCACTTCCGGAAAGGTGCTATCTCAATAGTGCCACAGTTCAAACTGAAACTGACGGTCGTTCACAGCGTCATCCCCATCGATCTAAGCGCATACTAGACTCAACAGACATACGGCTAATCGACTTTGGATCGGCTACATTCCAGGATGAATACCACTCGGCTGTCGTCGCTACACGCCATTATCGTGCTCCGGAGATCATACTAGGTAATGTGGTCTCCATGCCTACATCGAATGATATCCTTTACGATACGTTACTCATAACAGGGCTTGGCTGGTCATACCCATGTGACGCGTACTCCCTTGGCTGCATTTTAGTGGAGTTCTATACAGGAATGGCGCTTTTCCAGACACATGATAACCTCGAGCATTTGGCCATGATGGAGATGGTTATGGGAAAGATGCCTGAAAGCGTGGCACGGGAGGCAGTGAATCATAAACCCGAGTTTTTTAAAGAGGGACGCAAACTTAATTGGCCATCGCCAAAGACGACTAAGCAAAGTCGGAAGGATGTCCGTGCGACGCGAAGTCTCCAGGTTTGTCTTGCCATTGGCGACGCTGGTCTAGTGACTGAATATATCATAGGAAATAATCCCGCAAACTGATATTAACAACGTGCACTTCTTGGACCTTGTCAGGAAGCTGCTCATGTTCGACCCAAAGCAGCGAATCACGGTTCGCGAAGCTCTGAGGCACCCGTACTTTTCGCAATCGATCCCGCCAGAGCTATAGCCCAAGCTTACCCTTACAACGCCGATTTTCTCGCACGTTCGTATAGACTAGCATCTCTGGCCAGATCGAATTTGTTTGCCTCTCCTTTTCCTTGTTGTCTCGTTTCGTCTACACTCTGCATTTGTGCGCACCCCGCCATTCTCATCGCCATCAATGCATCGTACACTGACACCCCCTTCTCGCTGGAACGAAAAAGACCCAGCGGTTTGTATTCTTACTGCATCGCACAATGTCCCTAATCCTCATCTCTTCACTTTTCTTTTGTGCTTGCTTATACTTATGATACTCGCACCGCACCATTGTTTACTCGGTTGTTTTTCTCTGCGCCGAACCTGGAACCAGCTCCCCCCATGTTTTTATGCTTGTATGCCAATGATCATAGAGAAAGGGAGAAAGGCAAGATACGAGAACGACCGCGTGTACACTTTCCATGTCGACGTGTCAAAAATCGGTGGAGAACCGAGGGCTAGTGCGGAAAAGCTGTTGTCTGGCCACGCTCATCAACTGCTCGCTATCTATGTCCAAACCTTACTTGAACTTGCGCGACGGTTTGGAAAAAATTGTTTATTATACAGTTGTCGCTAATCATCCGCTACTGCATATGTATCTTTTAGACCTACAAGCACACCAGACCTAGCAACAATGTTGTCGCCGGAAAAACTAGGGTCCATCCATCCATCCAGCAATCATGTTGGCTGATGCGCACGCTGGTATGCACTTACTCCGCGAAACAGACTTCAGGGACGTATTGACAATTTTGAGGACCCCATACCTGGCGGGTGCGTCATGCGGACATGGGCACGGTGACGCAGCGCGGATCTATCTACACACACAAAGGGATCAGACATTCTGGGCCAGACGTTTCCACCAGTGCCCGCCCTGTATGTAGCACTGGGACCACGACAAAACGCGCGAAGAATGACGATGGCTTCGCTTTTACTGAATGGCCTGGGTATAGCGCACTATTGTAGCCTGATCCACAGTGAGCCGGACTGCCATTACCAATCGACTAAATGGTCGTCATGATGACATTTCGCCTTGAGACTCCATTACTCTAGCGAGCCGCATAGCCGCATAGTAAAACGGAGTATTGATTCTCAGCCACACGTGAAGTACGGTACGGTAAGTAGGGTGGCTCGACTGCTCAAAGCCACCCAATTCCCCGTGGCCCGGGCCAGATGGTCATTACGTCAAATCTACAAATCAGGCAGTGTGTTTATCGCCCAAGAGGTGCACTCAAGTGGCGGCGGCGACGCACTTAGCCAGGCGAGGAAGGAAACACGTGACTACTGAGCGTCAGTGGCGTCGATTTTTTAACTTCGGCCGTGATTGCGATGGCTCGGCCGAGAGAGGGAACTTATAATAGGTGCCGCTGTAATCCCAGATACATACTCCTCGCGTCCCAACTATGTAAGATGCGGACGGTGATATATACCAGCTATGGAGCGTTTATTGAGGAAAAAAGAGAGAGAAAAGGAAATCTCCCGGAATGCAGCGGGCCGGTTTACAATGAATTCGATAAAATGATTCGAAAATTGGCACTCATAAAAAAGTTTCTCACATACACACAACTGTAATCTCCTTCTCACAGCCACAGATGTGTCCTCACCGAACCGATGATGTGCCTTCCGACAATGCTCAGGATATGATTGCTGTTGAGGGCATGCCAAACAGCCTCAATGGCCATCATGCGGCCAACGGCAACGGCACTCACTCCAATGGACAATCGTCTGTAAAGCAACGCCACAACCCATATGCACCGAGGGCGTCCGACTTTTTGAACAACGTTTGCAACTTCAAAATCATCGAGAGCACTCTCCGAGGTTCCTGTATTTGTCGTTCCTGACACTTTTCTCGTACTGATATAACTCCGCACAGAGGGGGAGCAATTTGCCAATGCATTCTTTGACACCGAGACCAAGATCGCCATTGCTAAAGCCCTCGACAAATTCGGCGTCGAGTATATAGAGCTCACGTCGCCGGCAGCTTCTGAACAGTCGCGACGGGACTGCGAGGCCATCTGCAAGCTTGGTCTGAAGGCCAAAATCCTGACCCACATCCGTTGTCATATGGATGATGCCCGCATCGCAGTCGAGACGGGTGTAAAAGGCGTGGATGTCGTCATTGGAACATCATCTTTCCTCCGTGAATTTTCGCATGGCAAGGACATGACTTATATCACCAAGACCGCGATCGAGGTCATCAACTTTGTCAAGTCAAAGGGCATCGAAGTCCGCTTCTCGACGGAGGATTCCTTCCGCTCCGATCTCGTGGACCTCCTTTCTATTTACCAGACGGTAGATAAAATTGGAGTCAATCGTGTCGGCATCGCCGATACCGTCGGTTGCGCAAATCCTCGCCAGGTTTACGAGCTCGTTCGCACCCTTCGCGGCGTTGTCGCCTGCGATATCGAAATACATTTGCACAACGATACAGGTATGGCCATCGCCAACGCATACACTGCGCTCGAGGCCGGCGCGACCCACATTGACACATGTAAGTCGTGTTCCACCCGTCCTGGGCTGATCACCAAAGAAAACCTCCTTTCCTGCAGCCGTCCTCGGAATAGGCGAGCGTGTTGGCATCACGCCTCTTGGAGGGCTCGTTGCGTGCCTGTATGCGGCGAATCCGGACTATGTCAAGTCCAAGTACAATCTCGGGATGCTGCGTGAGATCGAGAACCTGGTCGCGGAAGCCGTCGAGGTTAACGTGCCCTTCTCGAACCCCATCACGTACGTCTACCCTTTTCTTACAGCTACGGTTGGTTAATGGTCCCTGACAGTGGCTATGTCGCATTCACGCACAAGGCTGGAATTCACGCCAAAGCGATCCTCAACAACCCGTCCACCTACGAGATCCTCAAGCCAGAAGACTTTGGCCTCACACGCTACGTGTCCATCGGGCATCGCTTGACCGGTTGGAATGCTGTCAAGTCACGCGTCGAACAGCTTGGGCTCGAACTCACCGACGAGGAGATCAAGGATGCCACGGCCAAGATCAAGGAACTAGCCGACGTCCGCACTCAGTCCATGGACGACGTCGACTCGCTACTGCGCATATACCACTCTGGCATTCAATCTGGCGCTCTCGAGGTCGGACAGAAGGAAGCACTTGACCGACTGCTCCAGGAACACCGTGCGGCACAGCATGTTGCGGCATGAATGAATGAATGCTGTCGGGTTTATGTCAGTGGCGAAAAGCTGGCGTTCAGTCAGCACCTGTGTCCACACGTTCCTTGTGTAAACACCGTTCATGTATTACATAGGCAGGTGAACTGCCGAGTAGTCGTTCAAAACCTGTACAATAGATACCATTTCACATTGTAGACTTTGAACAATCTATGGGTGTCCGAGGATAATAATGCAGGCCCTGTTTCTGCGGCGCATCGGAACTGAGACGACCAATAAACTTCTTTCATGATAGTGGGTGGCCCATGACATCGGTCCGTTGGGTTCATATGGATTCGATCTCGAGCGACGTTCCCGCATTTGAGATACCTTCGCAGGTAGTAACACGCCGAACTTAAAGGGGACACCAAACTCTGGTAACTCTCCATAATACACAACAATGTTAAAATAAAGCGATGCTACAAAGACGCACGGATGAAAATAACCAGATGTTTAAACCGGCGAGGGAATGCGTCTGTGGTAAATAATACTGTAGCTCAAGTTTAGGAGAAGGGTGAAGACGGCGAGAGAAGCCTGATAACGACTAACAAGTGCCGTGTGCCAGTGACCACCAACCACCACAAATTTGGATCCGATCTCAAAAAAGCTCCCCAACTTGAAAAGGTACCGTGACGGTATCTCGCTCCTCTTCTCTTCTCGACAAAGCAGGTGGGGGACTCCCTTTCAACCTTTTTGCAGGTCCGAGTCGGTCGTGGTCCTAGGTAGGGCAATACAGTACTACGCCGGCACTTCTTCCGATTCAGAGTCCAAAGCCAGAAGGGAGAGAAACATGATCTGAACAAGCCGGTACTCTTTCCCCCGGCCACATTCTTGGGTCTTCGCATTGACTCGGACTCGCCGGACGAATCTCGGATGAATCAACGGTGGAATGATCATCGGCATGCTGCGCTTCCACATCCAAGTCTGTGCCACTAGTCACTAGATCACGCTCGTGCTCTCTTCAAGGGGGTTCAAGCTTCAAACTTCAAGTTCTCCCTAGGGCCTAGACTCCCCCCCCTCTCCGAGTCACCTCTCCCAGTCTCATCGAATGGTCGTCACTTCGATTTCCTTTCTATCTATGGACGACACTGCCGCCCATTTCCCCGTCCTATCGTCCCTCGTGCCAACTCGAATCCTCAATTGGAGTTCATTTAATCAGCAGACTTCAAGTCCCCACCCACCACCTGACACATTTAGTCTGCCCCGTACGCCCATATATAGGGGGCGCGACCAGTCTGGACCAGAACCCAATAGAAGTGCTCCACTGGCACCCAGACTGAGAGCCTGAGCCAAGGGGCAAAATGGTCATTCGCACGATAGCCGCTGGAAACTTGAACCCGGACCATGGTATTGTTGCTAACTCTGGTACAAGTTGCCATATCAGCAGAAGAACCCGCCGGGCGGTCGAGATACCATCGTGGTATCTCGGCACGAGGCCCACAAGGCACCCGAACAAAAATGCTTGCCATTACATAATAAGGGGATACCCATATCATATGTGACAGCTTCGTAAACAACGCCTGGGGCTGCGGCGCTTCACTACAGTACGCAAAAGTATCTCTTTCCTTTACGTTTGCTTCCAAAAGCCTTTGAAATGAACAATAATTTACCGGTTTGAGCCTGGGGTTTATATTAAAGGGGTGGGAGCCAAACTACATTTGGCGTCTGCTAGCACCAGCTGGGGGACGAGTTCGCATATGACCGTCGACCCTGTGGTGGTTTCTGTGGGAAGTTGATCTAGCCCACGAACGGTGACTCTGTCTTAGGCACGGGCATAGGCAGCACACGCCTTAAATGATCCCGCGGTGTGTAGTAAGTGGAAATCACAGTTTTGTATGTCCAAACCCGCCAGCAGTTGGAATATCTATCCAGGTCATATATACAAGGTGGTTGGGTGTTACACTCGATTTGCGAGGTACATGAGTGTCGTCTAACTGATTAGCAATACATACGGTACAGCGCTAGAGGTCCTAGCAGGACAAGGAATGGGTTGACTTGCATGTTGAAGGGTGTGGGGTTTTGGGTGTGACATGAAAGAGGGGGAATAGGTATAAATTAAGCAACAGAAGCGAAAGCTGTAGTTTGGGAAATAATGGAGCCAAGCCGAGGTTGCTGGCACAATCTCAATTCCAAGATTGCATGAAGCGAGCAAGAAGACGAAAAAGTGTCAAAAGCGCAGATAAAGCGTCCTGAGATCATGTAATGCCAAGTCTACCAAACATGTCTGATAGTGTCTTGAACGCAACCGGTTTCACGAGACTAGACATATAAACGTCAACATATGAGAAAAGAGACGGTTCGTGAGTACACACTAGCCGTCGACCCCCGCCTCGAATGCTTTGCGCTTGTCCTCCAGAGATGACATTCCTGTAAGAGCAAGAATGTGTGATTTTTGTTCTGACCTTGATGCCTCAATCTTCCTGATTTCGGTGGTGGCGCCATATCCTATAAACCAGGTTTGCGAGGTTCTAGTAGGTGCAAGTCAAAGCCTACCATCCAATACTGGCATCGATAAATCGAGCAGAATGACACTGGTAGAGTAAGTAGATGACCAGGGGATTCAAGCCCAAGGAGAGAAACGTACTCGAATTGACCGTCAGTCTCAAACAAGTAGACTCCTTCACGTCCGTCTACAGCTTCACGAAACTCGTAACGCTGGAATAGAGGAAACCTAGAATGAGCGCGCATTCAGGAAATACTCGACGAACCTTGCTAGACAGCCATCGAGTCCTTGGGGTCCATGTATGTCAATATATGCGGGAACATTTCTAAGGAGTGAATGAAAGGCTTACAAAAGATTTCGCAATATGCTATTGTCCTCAACGACGAGGACACGGACATTTTTTCTCGACTCCAGGGCTCCAATCGATGACTTCAACAACGAACCCCCTGTGTCGTCTACAGGAATGGTAGGACTAGTTGAGGTCTGCGATTGACTCATCGAGCGAGCGCGACCAGGTTGGATTCCATATTGAGAACCATCGTCCTCCTCGTCATGTGCTGGCATTCCGCTCCATGAGGTAACAGGATGAACAGTGATAGCTCGGCGACCAAGCGAGGGGCGTCGCATATCAGAGTGCTGCGCTGCTGGCGTAGGCTCCTCTGAATTGCGCCTTGCAACGCCAGCCGGTAGATTGGATGGAGAAGACAGGGCGGGATCGCTTGGGTGGGAGGTGATTTCCGGCGTAGGTGATGAGCGGCGGCTAATTTTTAGTGCATGTATGCAGAGTTTAAGGGCATGACGAAGTCGTGACGGCCCACCGGGCTTATACAAGATACGACAGAACCCGCCTAACCGCTCGAACTCGGTGACCGCGGCCGTAAGGTGCCTCTCACCGCGATGAACTGTAAGGAGAATGAACGGCCGGGATATTTCTCGCTGTTCGATCGCGAGTTGCAGCGCAGACAGATCCTCGTTCGCAATGACTATGTCCCCCAGTGAGCCCGGAGGTGTAATTTGGAATTCCCACCAGGACACAAGATAATGCGTGAGCACTCTGCGAAGAAGCTGTACCCCTCGGTGGGGGTCATCGAAGCCAACTAAGCTGACTTTGGTGGTATGGCCTTGGTTTAGAGTTTCGGCGACTTTGGGTGACGGTTCGTCTTCCTTCACAGTCTCGGCGGAGAAGGTGACTTTGATCTCCGTTCCCACGTTCTCGGCGCTCCATACATCAACCTTACCGTCGACACCTTTGGACTGCATTATGCTGTTTACAATTGCCAATCCGAGCCCTGTGCCTGTTTGCATTGGATTCTCTTGAGAAAACGGATGGAAAAGTTGATTCTAAGAATCGGTGTCAATACTGTAAGTTTGTTCCCTCGATAATCGATCGGGCTCTCGCCTTGAGAAAATCCTGGCTAATTCCCTATTGTCTTTCCGTCGAATTAGCCCCATTTATATGACAATCCGCACACACCTTGCCGGTGTCGACTACTGCTAATTCAAGCTTAACCTTGTTTGGAGGGACGTCCGGTGTGGATGGTAATTGACGAATGATTACGTGCACATAACCATCCTGCCAAATTTTATCAGCAAATCAAAACGGAGTGCCTAGCAAACAAAGGAAACAAACAAACCGTTGTAAATTTGAGACTGTTTCCGAAGACATTCATAAGTACTCTCCGAATACCTCCCTTCTCGTGCTTGAAAACCCATCCCTAAATTGGGCCATAAGCGCCCAGGATGGTCAGATGGTGCGCAATCACGGCGCGCCGTCTAATTCACTTACCTCCTCCCGATCACCAATCTCGATAACAATTTCGACTAGCTTCTTCCCACTGCCATCCTGTCTCGGTGGTGCATATAGAGTACCAATCTCCGATTCTTGCTGCCGTGTGAACATGCGTGCACGATGTCCTATCCAAGATCCCTCCACGGCCTCTTCAATTAATTGCAGGACGTCGATTCTGGGAATTAGAGGAGATAAATGTTCGTGAAGATAGTAAGGTACGATGATGAATCACAATAGTAGAAGGCGTACTTTGTTGTCCGAATGACATGCTCTACGCCCCCGGCCTTGGAGTTCCCGCTGAGCTTAGTAAAATCCAACACATGATTCACCGTCTCTACTAGCGACGTGCCGCATGCTTGCACTGTCTGTAAAAGGGATGACTGAGTGTGATTTAGTTGCGTGTCAGAAAGCAGCTCGGCGGCTGCCAAGATGCCATGTAGAGGAGTGCGTAACTCGTGAGAGATACTAACCACGAGGCCGTCAAAACAGTGCCAGTTTCTCGAAAGAAGAATGTCATAACTCACTTGGAAATGAACAAGCTCTTCGCTTTGTCGGCAAGTGTCATCCGTCTTTTGAGCACAGCAGATAGAATTATCACACCTAAAGAGGAACCCATTTGTAAATCGCATGGGATACCTGTTGGGCTTAAGGGGCGACAGACCGATAGCACGTAAATACGACAGCTCGTGTCCTTCGAGCTGAAATGTCCACATCAAGAGGTGCCCCTCGTGGAATTGAAACGCTACACTTACGTATCGTCTGCCGTGTTCAGATGAGTTGTATGCGCAAAGTATGGCAAACGGCCGTTTGTCGATGTTGAAAATAGGTACACCTACCGAGGCGGTTATGGCTGAATGTTATCTCAGCTCAGAAAGTTGTACTTACAGAGCGCGTATTGCGTCCCATTCGGTACGAATGGACGGAGAGGAGCGGGCACCAGTGCCTCGAATACCCGGCCGTCCGGATATTTCAAGAACATGTCCCAGATGCGTACGCATACATCCCCTTGTACTTGATACGTCGTCGTGTCTTCCGCACTATGCACGATGAGCGACATATTAGCCTCCACTCCGACAGTCTCAAGCACCTCGCCATGCGACATGTCCATGACGAGGGCGCCTTCCACGTCTAAAGTCTTTTTCACGAGCTTCGCTGCCCGCTGGTAGACCCTGTCCATTGAGAGAGAGTTCCGAACTCGCTGACTTGCTATTGTGTCCGGGTCGGTTTCTGAGTCGATCTCAAGACATTCGCGTGTGAATTGTTCCATCTGCACCGCCAGTTATAACCGAAGCACGATCGAAACACTTCAGTCGCCCGAAACTCCCGGGAGCCGCACTTACCGAGGTTTGAATACGATCACGGATTCGAAGCTGGATCTTATCCCGCCATAACTCCATTTCGCGCATCGCAATCGCCTGCATCATTAATATTTCCTGCACCCTGCCCGGACGACGCGGGGCCATAACTCACAGCAAACTCTTTGAGTGTATGACGTTGCCTAGGGCTGAACTCAACGCGTGGCGTATCGTCCATGATAGCGAGAGTACCAATGTTGAACCCCTCTTGCGTGCGCAACGGGGCGCCCGCATAGAAACGGACGTGTGGCGGCCCAGTGACCAGGGGCTAAAATTGTCTACAGTAAGCTTAGTTCATCGCGCTTGGAAATACAATTTAATTCACATTCTTTGCAAAGCGCCAATCAGCATGAGTGTCGGGAATGACCATGGGTTCGTCGCCGCTACACTAGGGTGAGGTTTTACCCGCAAGTAGCAGGAGGCTGTTGCTTACCATTGTAAAATTGTATGCGCGCATATAGACCCCGATCGAGGAAAGGCTGAATACATCCAGCCAGCTGCACTTGTTTGTTACGTCCGCGTGCGGGTTTCACGGACATGGATACTCACAGGCCGATTTCATCCACCTGAGAAGGTGATTAGTAATTCCCTGGTAGCTCCGTGCGCGGAAACATACTGTTCATTCCCATCAATGAGGCCGATAATAACTGTCTTTGTACTAAATACTAACTTCGTGAGGTGCTCTATCCTCTCAAAGTTAATATCTGGACCAGTGTTCCATATATTGAACTGGTATAAGGCACGGCGGCGGTCGAGCTCATCCGGTGGATACGGCGGCGCAAGATAACCGAGCTCAACGAACATGGCCTCCTTTGGTGCCCGACCCACCCCCGCGTCGATTGCGCGCGAAGGAGGTAATGCCTCAACAGGGGGTCCGGAAGCTTTATTAACAAGGGGGTAAGACGTCTGTCGGGTAAGGTTTACGCGCCGCGAGGCAACAGAAGACGCCTCCGCGGCCTCTGATTGGGGTAATGCATGTTCATGTTGTCGTACAGAATCGGGAACCGTCGTTATCGGCTCCGGTGAGACAGAGACTGCTGTGACGCCGAAGTAGTCGTCATACCCTCTCAAGGGGACAGACGCAGGCGTGACGTATGGCGGGGACGCCGCAAAACTGGATGCGCTCGGAGGCTCGAGCTCGGTGTCAGAATTATTAGCATTCGGAGGCGTTGACGGTGGACTGCCTTCAATCGAACTAAGTGTGGATGACGATGGCTCTGTCATTTTATGGACGTCGATGGTACCCTCCCAAAAACTTCCAAGCCGCTGTCGATGACGAGGAGATTGGGGCCCCAATGGGACATCAGGTGGATTCAAACCTGGGATCACAGTGCGAGCATTACGAAATGGGTCGGTCAGCTCGCGTTCAGGAGATGGCAAAGCCAGGGGCGCTATGTTGATCCGGGCACCAGCCCACCGCATAGCGGCGGCCGCTGTCGTAGCATCTGCGTGTGGTACAACCGGTGGCGCTGTCGATATAGGTGGCTGTTCGAGTACTGGGCGAGCGCCAGTGGATGACCGGATATCAGCAAAGGAGCTACGGAGTCGGTGTGGTATAGAAGACGCAATGTTTACAGTCGAACTACGGCGTGAAGTTGACGGTGCCCACATCAACGAAGAAGATCCCGTAGGAGAATGCATTGGGGATGACAGTGATGATGCTGTGGAAGGAGGGCTGGCCGTCTGAGGGGGCGTATCTCCCTTCCGGGGCAAAAGGGTTGAATCATCTGATGAGGCATGTGGTGGAGAAGGTCCTTGGGGAGTGGCACTTGATAGTACCATCTGAGCAATTCCAGCGCTACCAGATGAGGAGATAGATGATACGTGAGGATCTGACCGCACGTCAGGGAACGAGCCGTTTAAAGAGAAAGGTTGATTTTGGCGCTCGAGACAAGAGCGCGGAGGCGGAGGCGGTTTGTGAGGATCCCAACGACCGAGAGCATAGGCCGTAATGAAACAAGTCCAGTCGTACTCAGACGGCTCAGTCATACTGGTAGAGTCTATTTCTGCAGCAGAAGACGCCATATCGAGCGCACGTGGGAGACTGGCTGACAAACGTCGGCGCCGAGGAGCGCAATGATAATCAGTATACAAATCCCGACGGGAGCACGGAATTCGAGTGGCACACACCGGAATCGGATGGTTTGTAGAGCTCGTCGCGCAAATTCAGGAGAGAGTGATGGAAGGAGGACTTGGGACGGAGGCCTTTGTGCACCGGATCCACGAGTGGATCAGGGACGCGACGGGAGGACGCGTGGAGCTGGGACGTTGGGGAAGACGACGCGGTGGACACGATTGGGTTGGGGGACGGTAACGAAGGGTCAGAGATCGAATTCAAGTTGAAAGTGGGTGAAAAAGGTTGCGCTCGATGAGAAGCGCACTTTTGGGTTAGCAATGGGGCATTGGTGAGGGGGAGATTGGCTACTGATTGAGCGGTGAAGAGAACAGAGGAGGACAGGTGGCTGTCGGGGTCCAGATCTACTATCTGTGGGGCGGAATGTTCCTGCTGCATGTAGCTGGAGACGTATGTCCTCTTTACCCGACTCACGTCTCACTCAGGTCCGGTCGATTTGCTCCTTCGCTGGCCGTGGCGTGGCAAAGAGGCGAGTCTAGCCTGGCCACTCTCCACTCCACTCGTAATGACGTCATCCTTTATCATTACGGCAAATCCCTAGAAATCTATCTACGGCAATAGTCCTATCGCCAACATACTCCACACGTACACCGGTAAGATAATGTTATCGTTCTGTCCAGACATGGCCTCCAGCACCGATCCGAGTCCAATGATTGTCCCATATCGCACAACCTTATAGAAAAGGTCAGCAGGTGCCGTCTACAGCTAACGCATGATAATCTCACCGAGAACTCCTCGACCAACCCGCAAACGCGCAGCGCCCACGCAAACGCCACCACTGAGATCGTGAAACCTGCACTCCCTTCTAAAGTCTTCGGTGTCGTGGGCGACCACTTGTATCGCCCCACCCTTTTTCCCACCACAGATGCCTGCGTCCTCGTAATTAGTCCAATAATCACGCATTCCTTCTTCATCGAAACTCACCATAGCGTCTCCAACCCCAACTGTCAAGATTCCAGTGTACAACAGTAAACGGGAAGGCCTACAGCAGCTTTCAGTTGTCATCATTGCGTCACATGACCTAATCCCCCGTACTTACGCTTCAAACCAAAGCGCGCCCGCGCACCCGGTCAGCAAGTAAAAGTGGCTCAGGATGGCCGTCCCGCTGTCCTTCGCGTCAAGGAACTCGCTCATAAACACATGCACAGCCGCCCCGCACGGGTACAGCGCGAAGTATCGCACGTACTCCGCAAAAACGAAAAGCGCAAATGCTGCACTGAACGCCAGGTGCGTGAATGCCGGATCCGCGGCCACGCCAGGTATGAACATGACCACCGCGAGCGCGTGAAAGAATTTTCGCTTGCCATTCAGTCCTAGCGTGGGCACGCGCCGATCTGCCGCGTCAAGCCATTCACTCGCACCAAGTCCAAGGTCGGTCGGCAGGTGTGGGATTCCCACCGTAGGAAACATCGCAGAAACTGCCGACGATGCCGACGAGACGGCTGAAGACGTCAGCGACGCTGACGCTGACGCTAACGTCCCTGACATTGGTGACGTTGGCTCGCTCCCCGGTAGTACGACCGCGCTACCTTCCATCACCGGTTCACTGCCAGCCGGTAGCCGAGGTCGGAAGCGACGTGAGCGGGCCAGCTGCCGATTCCATCCCCAGACGCTGATACTGACAAGTACGGCCCAATACGCTAAGAGCGCGGGCCGAGTCCACGGGAACGGACCTTCGAGCAGCCAAAAAACAACCCACAGCCATGGGTCACGTCCACGTAAGAGCCACCGTGTCCACATGCCGATCAGTCCACCTACGGTGAGGGCCGCGCCGAGGTAAAACCCAACTGCGAGTGCGCGTCGGTGTAACTGCTTCTCTTGTGGGAATCGTAGACGGCGCACTGGCCGCTGCGCGATATGCCGGGATAATGTAAGTAAAGGCGACAGCAGAAATCCGGTCAGCAGCGACCCGGGAATAAGGGCTAATTGATAAATAAGCAACGGTGTAGGCAAGCGATACGTTTTGATGTAATGCGTTGTCACGGGCCATATCTATTCCGTGGGAAGTCATAAGATGGCGTCAGCCTCGCACGTATGGACACATTCAGAACAAAGGCATACCTTTGCAACCGTTAGATTGGCCAATTCCATGAACAACGCGGTGGCGCCAAATACCACCAAGCCGAGTTCGCCAAGCGTGAAATCACGATGTGCGAGTCTGACGGCGATGTAGAGCGAAAACTGAAAAAAGACAGAACCTGAAGCGACATCCCAGTACGACAAGTCTGATATTCATTTGTCACACATTAGATCTCGAAAGGGGAGGAAGAAAGTTTGACACTCACGTCTCCACAGACCAACCTGCGCACGATCGAGCGCGAAACGTAACCCGAGAAGAATCGCGCATACAAGAAACGTGAACGCAATATACAGCCACCCCTTCCGTGCCTCGCTACGGGGGACAGAACCTCGCTCTCCCTCGGAAACCTTGTGATGCTTTCGATGGCGCCATTCAAACCAGTGCGATGTATATACATGGATAAGGAGGGTGGCGGAACAGAGCGTGCTCAGGTCCACGGCGTTACGACGTGATAGTACAAGTGCCTGGTGTGGAGTGTGAGAAGTTTCGTTATTGAGACGCCAAGGGGACTCGATATGCCAAAAAG
>WNFQ01000868.1_pt1 | contig 28557 bp, 22 predicted proteins | sample 5400171 | NCBI WGS metagenome assembly WNFQ01 (sample SAMN13153356, study PRJNA577476) | soil metagenome | isolation source: 20 cm soil under Madrone tree | place: USA:California | collected 2016-06-14
ACATCGATGAAGCCATCTACATGAGTGATCGCATCCTTGTCATGACGCAGGCACCCGGGCGCATCGATCGCAAAATCGAGATCGACCTCCCGCGCCCGCGCGATCGGACCAGCGAACCATTCCTCGGCCTGCGCAGCCAAATTCTTGAGCATCTTCATTTCGCCGGCAAAGCGGCCGGCGTCTAATTGGGATTAGGCTGCGCGTGGGTTAAATCGAAAATCTCAAATCGAAAATCGAAAATGGAGAGAGCCGGCAGTCGGATTCGAACCGACGACCTGCTGATTACAAATCAGAATTGCTGTTCGTTGTAAATGCCTCTTTTTTAATGAATTGCGAGACACGCCAAAAAAATCTGCGTAAATCCTGTGTTACGCATCGAATGAATGCTCTCCTTCAAGTTTTTCGAGGGTTATTTGCGAAGCGGTCAGATGCAAAATGACAAACAAGGAATAAACGAATTGATTTTTAGTCTTTGATAAATATGAAGAAATTCGAAATCGAACCAATTCCAGAGGAAAAGCACGCTTCGACGGAAGGCGTGTACTACGTAACAGTGGATGGCGATCCGGTAATCTGTTTGAGCGACTCCGAAGCAAATGCCGTCTTGCCGCTCAATTATTCGCAGCGAAAAGGGAACTTATTGAGGATGCTTGATCCGCAAAGACTCGAAAGATTCAAGACAGCTTTAAAGGAGAATTAAAATCTCTCAACGCTTCTCGCGCACGCGCGTATTTGCATGTTCAGCCGCAGTAAATTTGTGAACAGCGATTCGGTGACCAGTGATGCTCTGATGCGGCAGCCCGCTTCACAGGATCGCACTAGAATCGTTTTTGATTGCCGGATGACAAATGATCCGGCCACAATCAACAGGGAAAGCACAAATGAAAACAATACTGATGTTGATCGTTGGGCTGATGCTCGCAGGCTGCGGATCAATGGAAAACCATGTTCGTAATCGTGATGCGGTGGACACGATATGCGCTTGCCCTTGACGATTAAACCATGGCGTTGCCTCAACCTACCGGCCCGCTTCACAGGATCGCGCCAGAATCGGTTTTTGATTGTCGGGCTGTAGCGATCCAGCCTGATGCCGTCAGCGATTCCTGCACGCTTTACGACTCACAGCGGTTTGTGATTGAATGCCCAGCGCCGTCAACGACAATTTTTCTTGCTATGAAAAACTCGATCATCTTCATTTCGGCCCTCTCTTTAGTGGCGATGATGCTGGCTTCGTGCAATAGCATTCCAAGTGCTTTTGCACCCGACGAGACGGCAAGAACAGGCGTAACGAGTCAGACTAACGAGACGCCCCCTGAGCGAAACGCCGAAGATTCAGTCAATTCAATCAGTGGTGGACATTACTAACAGGATTTTGTGATTGAACGTCGCATCACCGATGCAATCAACGATGCACGTTTACGAAGTCCGTCCGCGCAAGGATCATTGCGGCTTTGATCTAATTTCGGATGCGCTGCCATTCGGCGGGCTGTGGTACGGCGAGCCAAACGCAATCAGCAACGCAATCGGATATGCGGAGCATCGCAGTCGATTACAGCGCGCCGTGATTCGCGTTTACGATGATGCTGGCAACGTGATTGACACGCGCGAATACGTTGGCGATTTCAAAGAGTGCCGAGGAAAACAACTCCCGCTTATTGCTTTTTGCTTCCTTCCATCAAGTCTCTTAGCGCGCGCGAAGAGCGAACGACACTTTCATCAAAATCGTCGATTTCTCGTGGATCATGCCCCGCCAGCAATTCCTTTCGAATACTCTCCAGTGTCTCGCGTCGGTGGTCCCGCATTTCTCGAAACTTCTGTAACAGGTTGTTCGGTATTCGCTCAGTGTTCAGCATCATCTCAAGCTCTGTCACATAGATTACTGTACGATTGTAAAGTTGATCACCGAGCCAGAAGCGATCTTTCTCAACCATTTCGTTTAATTGAGCAACTAGTTCCTTTCCCTTCTCAACAGTCGGCTGCTTCCGCGCTCGAATCCGATTGAAGAAGTCTTTGTCCGATTCGGTCTTCGCTGCTTCGGTAGATGCGTTGCGAACAAACATGAGATCTTCTACGCAGCCTTCTAGCATATACAGCTTCTCCCAAACTTCAGCGATGTGCACAAGCTGAGTCTTTCGGATCTCTGTTGTAAAGGTCTCCTGACTCCTCACGTGTTCGAGAAGCGTGTTTGTTACTAAAGTAAGCAACGCAGTCAGCAGCACCAACAACGCGGGTAAGACCGACTGCCAGCTGATAAATCCAAAGTCTGTACCACATTGTGCGTTTTGTAGATGAAGCGGAGTTGGATAAGGAATACAAACTCGAATACCAAAAATTTGTGCGAGCGCAGCTTTCCTCGGCAGAATTAAAGCTACTCTTTTACAATGCGTTGAGCAGTTTCGGGCGAGACAGATTTAAGCCGCTAATTGAGAAGTACGCTTTACTCGAACAGGTGCCGAAAAACGAATTGCTTTCTTCGAAGCACATAGACATGGACGAGTACGACCGTTCAGCTTTTCACGACTAAGAACCGCGTTTTCTCGGTAGCAACGATTTTTCAGGCGTTCGAACACAAGTTGGCCAAATACGCGCACAAACGAAATTGGGCAGCGAAACGACGTTTGTACCCTCTTTTGTACGCGGCTTTTCGAAATCAGGGCGAGCCACGTCCATTTGTGACCACGAAACCCGAACGTTGCGTTTTCGGTCTGTCCACGTCGGTCAAGACAGGTTCAAACTCGGCAAACAGGGCCTAAAATCGGTGTTTAGAATTACAAATCAGCTGCTCTACCAGCTGAGCTATGCCGGCGAATTGAGGTTACAAGCGCTACAACGTTAAAACGGAAACCTCAGAAAGGCGATTGTAACTTTGTAGCCTTTGCCGCCTACTATTCGCGAACACGCGAATAAGCGGAAAGAGGCCCGGCGGTCTCCAAATTTTTGATCACCGTGCTGAGATAGACCGATTCGGGATAGAACGCTTTGTATTTTGTGATTTCGGCCCGATTCAAGACTTTAAATCCGTAGCGCTCGAACATTTTCTCTCCGCGCCGGCTTTCAAATGTGATGATCTGACCGTAAACACGTTTTTCGCCGGAGCGATATAGATAACTCAAATACGCGCTCATGAGGGAGCGGGTTGTCGAGACTTTGCGAGCGTCCGGCAACAGATTGACATGAAAATGTGGCGTACGCCGCGGCGCTGCGGGCACTTCGCGCGCTACTCATGCATAAGATGCGGCTGGAATAAGGCGAATGAGAACGTCGCACAGGCTTTCGGCCGCCAAGTCATCAACATGGTGTGGGATTTCGCCGAGGCGAATCCGATTGAAGGAGCGTTATCCATCGAATCAACTACGAAGTGGGTAATTGATGCCTTGCGTAACATGCCCAGAAATGGGGGTTCGCTTGTGTTCCAAGCCGATGCAAAGAAAGCTGCATTGGCCGAGTTAAGCGTAGTCTGTGCCGCTTTGGTTGTCTGAATGCGCTGGCTGGCAGCGGCGCCAGCCGACAACATGGCCAGTCCCGAAAACTTTCGGGGCTGGTGCATTGATTCGTCAGCTAAACGACTCGGCTTAAAGCGTCGCTGCGATCAACTTCAGGTTCTCGGTCGCGGCCTTACTCTCGCTGGTTCCCGGCAGGACTTGCTCCACGAACCAACATCGGTCTTGCTGGTTGCCCGCGTAAAACAGCGTGGCTTTATCGGTCTGAATACTCTTCAGGGAACGAGCCACAGAGTTTTGCTTCTGAGTGGGTGCTTGTATTGCGACCGCGCTGAGACCGATGACGGCCATAGTAACCAGCATTGCCGCGACGAAGCGTGTTCTGATCGCAATTTGGTTCTTCATAAGGCCGCACGCATACGGGCGGTACGAACAATTGTCAAGAAAACAAAGTTATCGTGGCACTTTGGGCAGTGCTGGTCAAGTTGATGGGACGCCTGAAAAATCTATACGGTTTCCCCTACCTAGTCAGGAGCGAGAAATGTGATGGGTGGGGGGATGAAAACGGGCCAAACCAGCCAGGTGCGAAGAGCAGAGAGCAAAGTTCGAACTGCAGAGAAAAAGTGCGTTGTTCCCTCGGCACGCCCACGCAGTGCCGAAATGCTATTTTGGCGCGAGCGAAGCAACGATCGCTTCAAAGCGCGGATCGCCTCGCAACGGGTCCCAAAGCGGACTGAGCCGCAAATGACCGTAGGTCACATGGCTTCCCGGCACCTTTGCAGGATCCCCCAAGTAGACTAATTGTTCGATTGCGCGATCCTGGTTGCCGATCCATGCATAAATGACGGCCAGATATTGGATCAACATCGGGCCCTCGAGAGAGTTTTTGTTGACAGGCATCAGCTCGACAGCGTGCTTGCCCTCGCGAATGGCATCCTCCTTATTTCCCAGAACAGCATCAACTACACCGAGGGCACAGAGGGCCGCTGCGTAATCGGGCTGGTTGCGCACCGTGTGCTCGAGTTCTAGTCGCGCTTTGGTGAATGCAGCGCGAGCGGCCGGTTCGTCGCCGCGAAGCCGGGCAACAAGACCTTGACACCAACTGCTAGGGAACGGGATGTTTTCGTCGTAGCACCCACCTGTTGGCATATTTGCCAGTGCGCGCTCGGCCGCAGCTGAATCCCGCTCGCTTAAGGCGAGGTCGAGCCATTGGTCAACGAGAACAGGTGCCGCGCTTGGATCTTGGGCTAGGACCGTCTCAATTGTCGTGTGTAGGGGCTTGGGATCGGAGCGCCATTGGAGATCAACCCAAGCGCGCCGCACTTTGGTCGAAATATCGTTTGGAGCAATGGCCACGACGCGATCGAGAGTAGCGGCCGTTTCTTTGTAGCGGCGCAAACCTTGGTATGTAAGGGAGATTTGCTGGAGTATGGAGAAATTGCGCGGGTCCAGCTCTAATGCCTGTTTCATTTGTTCTAGCGATTTGTCCCAGTTCCCCTGCCGCCGGTCGATGTAGCCAGCCATAAGAGGAATTCGCGATTCGTTTGGCAGCGTGCGCCGGGCTTCAGCCAACTCCCGCCTGGCTCGAGCATAATCCCCATACGCCCAATAGAGATGGTGAGCGAGGGTCAGATGCGTTTCTCCAGATTCGGGACGCAAACGTCGAATCGATTGAAGAGCTGCTTCGGCCAGTTTAATACGCGCGTCGGTGTGATCGAAACCGAGGAAATAAATTCGGTCATGCGCCCCCGTCAGTTCGCCATAGGCTAAAAAGAATGACGGGTCACGCGCAACAGCTTGGTCAAGTAGTTGCACAGCCTGCATCAGGTCGTCATTTGCCCGTCTACTAAAGGAGATGCCATCGACGAGATCTTTGGCTCGCAGATATGCGTCGTAGGCAATGAGATCTGTGGTTGGTGGTTCTTGAATTGCAGTTTTCTCGCTGGATGAAACCTCGGCTCCTAGCTGGTCTGCGATCTTTTGCGCGATCTCGCTTTGGAGTGTGAACACATCTTTCAAATCGCGATCGTATTCTTCCGCCCACACGTGTGCGTCCGTGCGCGTATCAATCAACTTGGCGTCAAGATGGATCCTGCCCACTTCCCTGCGCACGCTTCCCTCAAGCACGTACGCGACATTTAAAGCGCGACCGATTTCCTGTGTATTCCGCGTGCCACGATATTTTGCCACGCTGTTGTGACTGATGACCTTGAGGTCGGCCAACTTCGCCAGCTTGGTCGAAACACCGTCGTAAACGCCGTCCGCAAAAAACGCGTTCTCTTTACCTGGACTTAGACTCTCGAACGGCAGGACGGCGACGCCACTTGCCGCCGGCGGACTCGCCGTTTCGCCCTTCCAAATCATCACACCGACCACCGATCCCAATGCCAACAGCAGCGCTGCCATTCCCGCCACAATTGGGTTCCGCTTCGACCAGCGCCAGACGCGCGCTGGCGGGGAAACAGGACGTGCGATGATGTGGCGCCCTTCGAGCCAGCGTTCGAGGTCTTCGGCCAGTGCGCCCGCAGAGCGATAACGCGCGCCAGGTTCTCGCTCCAGACATTTCGCGCAAATTGTTTCAAGATCGCGATCAAGCATCGGCGCCAGTGTGCGCAGCTTCGGAGCTGGCTTCTCGCTTGCTTGTTGGATGACGTTAAGCGCGTGCTCACCCAAAAATGGCGGACGCCCAGTAAACAAATCGAATAAAATCGCACCCAAACTGTAGACATCGGCCGCCGGAGTCAGTTTCCCTGCCGATCCGTTCACCTGCTCAGGCGCAATGTAACCGGGAGTCCCGAAAATGGTGAGCATCGGTGTGAGATCAGTCGTCGTATCGAGCCATTTGCTCAGACCGAAATCGCTCACCAGAGGTTCCCCACGCCCATCCAGCACCACATTCCCAGGTTTCAGATCACGATGCAGGATGCCGTGCTGATGCGCGTATTGCACCGCACCCGCAAGCTTGGCCACCAACTCTACCACCCGCCGCGGCTCGCTGCGCAGAGCCGGAGCCGCATCCCTCAAACTGCCGCCATCAGCATACTTCATGCTGAAGAATGGCAACCCATCGCACTCGCTCACTTCGTATATTGGCAGAATGTTCGGATGATCGAGGCTCGCCGCAGCCTGCGCTTCGCGCCGGAAACGCGCCAGCGTCTCCTGTGAATCGGCATGATGCGACAAAATTCGTTTCAGCGCCACGATGCGACGCGAATGCCGCTGTCGCGCCCGATAAATGACACCCATCCCGCCGCGCCCGATCTCCTCCAGAATTTGGTAATTGCCTATTCGCCAATCGGCATCGCACACATCGAGTTCGCCGAGCACGTCATCAAGCGTTTCATCTGACTGAGATTGATGTCCGTTGGCGCCTACACCTGCGGCAAGAAGAAGACAGTTGCGACAAAGACTGCGACCAACGCACAATATCGACCCACACTGCGCGCAACTGCCCAGCTGATCTTGGAGATCCAGGGAGACAGAACTGGGGGGTAAGCTCATGGAGCGGGACGAAGTTCTGAGAAAAATTTCATGTGGTGCTGTTTGCTCCTTGTTGAGCGTGCGCGGTCGCGGCAGAAATGGCGCCAAGAAGAATACTGTCGTGCGCTGGTTTGCGAAGGAAAGCTGACGCGCCGCCCGCCATGGCGCGCTCGCGGGCGTCCGGCAAATCGTGGCCGGTGAAAATGATGACAGGAAGTGCTGCGTATTTCCGGGCGAGATGCGCTTGCACGTGGAACCCGTTCATGTGCGGCATGTGCAGATCGAGAACGACGCAATCCGGGAGGCGCGTATCGAGCGAGTTCAAAAACTCCGCACCTGAGGCGAATGTCTCCACACTCAGTCCAACGGAACGCATTAAGCGCATCAGTGCTTTGCGGACGGGTTCTTCGTCGTCAACGACAGCGATCAGCAGACGGGTTTTGCTCACAAGAGCGCAAGAGTAAGGCAGTCGAGGCAGCCCGCGCTAGTAGACCTTGGGTTACTATACCAAAGGCTATTATACTTTAGGCTAGCATAGCGGACAAATGATCGGGCGGATCAAGAAACAAAGTCATCTTTCCCGCCAAAAACCTATAGATATTTTCGCATTTTTAGGAACTTGGCAGGTCGAAGGCCGTAACGTAATCTGGCTATGTGACGGAGTCCTCTGCCTTGCTCGCGCTGTCTAACGATCCCGTGTGGTTCTGTTTGAGGGCCGAACCCAAGCGAGAGCATCTGGCGGCGACCGCACTGCGGCGTCGGTTTGAAATCGAGTGTTTATCGCCCCGCTTGCGTTTTCGCAAGCTGACCCAGAGAGGCCCTGTGTGGTTCGTGGAGGCGATGTTTCCCGGCTATTTGTTTGCGAAATTTGTCTATTCCACTCAACATCGCGCTGTTGAAAGCTCCCAGGGAGTCCGGGGAATCCTCCGGTTTGGACAGCGTCTGGCAACCCTGCCGGAAAACACCATCATTGCCCTTCAGTCAAAGGCGGGCGCCGAAGAAGTCGTCACCGTCGATTCGTCTCTCAAAATTGGCCAGCCGGTTCAATTGATAGAAGGAGCTTTTCAGGGCCTCGAAGTCGTAGTTACCCAAGTGTTGCCTGCCAAAGAGCGAATTCGAGTGCTGCTGGATTTTCTCGGGCGATCGCTAGAGATGGAAGTTCCTGCGGGAAAGGTGCTGCCCGCCTAAGCGGCGATCGGTACACGACAACAAAGTGGCCATCCAGAGGAACGGCCACTTTGCTTCCCCAGCTGAGCTTCGCGAGGACCGGGACGCTTTTGCTGGAAATTCGTCTGGCTAACTGGTTAGATAACGCCGTGCCATGAGAGGGTAGCAAGGTTCTTGCCAAACGGTTTGAAATCGTATTGTTAGATTCGGGCTTTAAACCATAATATTTTAATTATTAGCACTTTACGTTATCAAAAATAACTTCGCCATCTTCGCCCTCGCTAAAGGGCAGCGATAGAAAGAATTGTAAGGTTTGCCGACGTAGTGGCCCGGGCGACGCGGGCATCGAGCACCATAACAGCCACGAGGGAAGGAGTTTATAACGTATAATTGCAAAATGTAGGAATTCCAGACATTTTCAACGCTCGAAACGGCACATGATCCAAGGCGGGTTGGTGGCTGAGGCGCTAAGCATCCGCGCGTCAGAGAGAGTCAGAGTTCACGACGAGGGTTGAGGACTCTTTCATTTTGAAATCCTCAGCCAATTCACTAGCGGCGCGTCTCATACGAGACGTTCTGTATTCTTTGCCTTCGAGATTTTGAAATCCTCGGCGCTCGCGACCCCAAGCGCGACGAGTGTGAACGCTTGATTTTTTTGGCCGCGTATTCGGCTTCCGGCCTATTCAAGTCCGTGGATAACGGCAAATTCTCCGCGAAAAGTTTCAATTGGCTCTCCGTCGCTGCATCAGTCGGGGTGATGAGGATCGGAAAGGTCGGCGTTTGTTCCCTTTGCTTTACATATTCGCAAAATGCGGTGAGGCATTCATTCGCGATCTTGGGCAGTCCGACACCATAGACTCGCTCGATGCCGGCAAGTCTGTCTTTTAATCTCCTCGGAACTCGGATGGTCAAGCGGGCATCTTTTTTCATATTGGCCGATTTAGAAGTCCTTCAATCTTCGACACACTTACTTCTACGGAAACGGGAAGACGAAGGTCCCCAATATTTGCAAGGCTAGGAGAATTTAGCAACAGACCAGAGGGGGTGCCAATCTCCCGGGGCTGGGGCCGTGAACCGAGGGCAACAAAATCTGTGATTCACTTGACGACTATTGTCGTCATTTGACGACAATGTCATCAGCTGGCCAAAAAAAATCGCCTTATTTCTACAGGGAAACCGTAAGACAAAGAACCCCAATATCTTGTAGGAGACCCCAGGGAATTTGGTGGGGAAACCCCATAGGAAGTGGAGCTACCTTATGGAAGCTGTTGGGGCCGTGAGACTTAAGGGTCAAAATCTGTAAAAATTTTTCTTGACGGCATTGTCGGCATTTGCTGACATCGACGCCCCTATGAAAAAAAAGGCGTCATTTATCCAGACCGGATTGAGTCAACCCACTGCTTCAATCGACCAGCGCGAAAGCCGTCACGGGCGACGTATGAATAGATTCCGACTTATCTGTAGAAGCGCTATAGTTATCCTAACTTGGAGCGGCTTTTCCGCGCTCGGCACGGTTTATAATTCCGATGGAATTGCTGCCAGCGTCCAATATCTACACGATAATTTTGCACAAGACGGCGATACGATCACGGTTCCTATAGGAAGTTTCTCCTGGGGACAGAACGGCGTTCACATTACTAAAGCCATCACGCTCCAGGGCGCTGGCGTGGGAACAACAAATATCATGCTAAGTGGTCATCCCGTCCTTAACATTACAAAGAATCCCTCCGGGATAATCCGGGTGCGTGACATCACGTTTTTGGCTACCGGCGGCGCTGGCACGCTTCCCGACCCGATTCTGCTTGATGGCGCATGGCCTGGCGGGCAGCCGATAATTTTTTACAACGTCGGAGTCACGCTAAACGGTGCGTCGCTTATCTCCTGTGACATAGCAGGTGGCGCGATCTTTTCGCACATCACATTCAACGGACAATGGAACGATTTCTTTATTTGCGTGAAAGACCAGACGAACACTTCCTCATGGACGATGGTGGATAGCATTGGCACGCATGATACAAATGGTCTGCTGAACATTTACATCGAAGACAGCACGTTCACCGGCGGCAGTAACGGCATCATAGACTGCGACGATAATTGCAGGGCGGTCATGCGGCACAATACTTTCAATGATTCAGGAGGATTCAACAGTCACGGCAAAGATTCTTCTACGTATGGCGATCGGCATTTTGAGATTTACGAGAACCAGTTTCTCCTGCCAGATCAGACCTGCACGAACGGCAACCAGAGTCTTTCCAACGTTAATCAATATATCTGGATTAGAGGCGGCACAGGAGTCGTGTTCAACAACAATTACCAGCATCTGTTTACCCAGTGCTGGGGACTAAAACCTGAGATCAAGATAAGCATTCGCGGCGCGGAGGACGACAGGCCGCAAGGGACATGCGGACAAGTGGCATATCCGGTTCCGCATCAGTGCGGCCAAAATAACAATGGTTCTAACGATTTTACTGATCCTATTTGGTTTTGGGGCAATACTGGCACGACGGTTTCAGTATTTGGCGGTTGGGTTTGGGGTAATCCATGCGGATTCGATTGGAATACATTTTGGCAATGGGGCAGAGACGGACAGAACACGTCATTGCCGTTGCCGATTGTGTTGCCACCGGTCGGAGGGTTAGTTAGCGCCCTGGGAGGCACGGCCAAACCCGGTTATACGGCATATACGTATCCACATCCTCAGGTGACCGGCGGGAGTCCGAGTCCGACTCCTACTCCGACGCCCACAGCTACGCCAATCCCGTCACCCACTCCTACTGTGTCACCAACACCAACGCCAGCGCCAACGGCGACGCCAACTCACAGGGCGCCAAAGCGCCACCCTCATTCGTGACGCTATTAAGAAATTCCATAGCAGCCTTTACCTGACACGCAGCTAGCCAGCAAACGCCTTTTCCGCGGCGGCAACCGCAAGCTCGACATCGCGCGCGTGTCGCTGTCCGCGACTTGCGAATAAGGTTTCCCCGTCACGGGCTCGATGTTGTCGAGGTATCGACCGCTGAGCGGTTCGATAAATTGGCCGTCGATAAAGCTTTGGATCCGGGGTGATTCAGCAGGCGCTGCTTCTAGAGTGTAAGCGTCTAACGCGATCCGCTCAACGAGGACTGCGAAAACTCAGGGAAAATTGAAGAAAGCCGGTCAGGCTTGCTACCATCCTATTATGCAGTCAAAACATCGGCCATATTCCATTCTCGTCATCATCTGTCTGCTCCTCGCCTGGCGTCTGCGTGCAGAGGCCAATCCCGCTGAACGATCCCGACTTAAAGGAGATTTGAGGCAAGCAGAAAAGATGCAGAAGGAGGCCGGCGAACTTCAGAAACAGAACCCGACCCGATGATGTGAAATGGGATTTTCGCGAACCGAACGTCATCCGCGTCGCGCCGCACCGCTCTATAACGCCTTCCACGAAGTCTGGCGCTTCGCCAATGTTCTGGCAGAGCATCGATAACGGTGTGATCAACCAGAGGCATCCCGGATGAGAAATTCCGCTAGTAAGGTTTAAGGCTTATCGACTCAGCCGGCTTGAAAAGCCAGAAGGATCGCCCGGCATAGTAGCGGCGGAGTTTTTCGTTCTCCGTCCGGCCTAGATCCAACACCCAGATGACCGGAGCGGCATCGATGTTCGCGGGGTTATAAATCCACTCTTCATGCGGACTGGGCAGGCCGGTGTAACCAACAAAGATTACGTGTCGGCCAGGCTCTTTCTCGAGCAACTCCCGCTCAATGCTTTCCTTTTGCGAGTTCCTCGACTGCAGCTGATCCGCTGTTCGATGGATCGCAATCGCCTCTGCCTCCGAGGCAATCATTACGAGCAAGACCGCAACTGGCATAGCGCTCACCAGGAAACGACCCACCTCGCGACCACCACACCTCCATTGCCTGAGGTAACGCATGGACTGCGCTGCGAGTATCAACAGCACCGCTAGAAACGGCGCTCCATAGTGCGGATACCACCACACCTCGATTAGGGACGCCATCCCGATCACTGCCACCAAGACAACCGCAAATCGCGTTCTCCTGGAACGCCACAGAAAAGGTGCGAACACGGCCAGCGGCAACAGCCAGATGAGATTGCTGTAGTAGTAACGTAGTAGAGTGAGCCAGTCTAACGGGCGGTCCACCAAGAGCCGCCAACTCCGGGCGCGCTGATATGTTTCATGATTCCGCGACTCAAGATCGAAATGTCGAAGGGTTCGCGGACTCGTGGAGATCGGCATGATCGAAAAAGGCGGCACTACCTCGTATTGGTCGTAATACTCCCGGTAGGGCAGACGCAACGGATGACCGGTGACGCGGTAATTGTCATAAGCGAGCCAGGAAACGCCCAGAACGCCGGTGACCACGATCGGCAGCCACACGCGCACCGTGCGGTTTGCGATACTCAGCGCTATAAGAGCTGGAACAACAAGGAGCAATCCCTCAAACGGTCGCGCCAAAACAACGATCACTACCCCAATTCCAAAAAGCCAGGCATAGCGCGATTGCTTTGCCCGCGCGATGCGGATCCACGCGCCAGTAACCAGAGCGCCGCCGATTGCCGTCACTGCCCCTCCCCAGTAGCTGTTCATCCAGTAACTGAAAAGACAAAGATCCAGACCAATGAATGCTCCAAGAAGCGCCCAGCCGGCTGGCAGCCACCCCTGCAGCGCCCAACAAAGCGCCGCAGCCAGCAGACCCGCGCTCAGCCAGACGCCAAACCAAGGATGTCCGAAGAGGACCTGTCCCAGGGCCATAGCAAGTGCCTGCGCTGGCGGAAACCGAGAGGCGCAAGTGGGCTGTTGAAGGATGTAGGTGCTCTCGAAGAACTGCCAAAGGGGATGCGCTGGATTCGTTAGGCGGCCATGTGCGAAGGTGTTAGCCTGCAGAAGGTAACTAAACTCATCGTAGATGGATGGCTTGGGAATCGGCCAGAGTGGCAGAAGCGCTGTCCGGACCACCAGAACCAACGCGCCCAGTCCGACCCAACTCACTGTCTTGTGGCGAGCCAGATTGGAAAGCACGCGCAGAAATCTTTGCCACAAATGGTGCCAGCCGGGCGGCACGGCTTTCGCGATGACACCGAAAATTCCGATCAGGACAGCGCAATAGATGAGCTGATGGCTATGCATGTCGGGAAAAACGAGCTGTTTATCATCAACAAAGCTCTTGCACTAGCAGCATTGGCGCGGATTGAATCGGCTCGTGTTGCGATTGAAAAGTGATTTTGTCACTGATTGCAATAACTCGATTATGCTAGAATAGGTCAATGTCGCTTAAACGCCAGACTGAGGCTATCGAGGTCTCAGTAGTCATTCCCTGCCTGAACGAGGAGGATACGTTGGCACGTTGCATTGAGAAAGCTCGGCAAGCTTGCCGCGAACATTCCATCGCTGGTGAAATTGTGGTGGCGGACAATGGCAGCACCGATTTGTCTCGAGCTATCGCTGAGCGCCATGGCGCGCGCGTCGTAATGATCAAGGAACCAGGATACGGTAGCGCATTGATGGGAGGAATTGCTGCTGCGAGCGGCCAATTCGTCATCATAGGGGATGCTGATGACAGTTACGATTTCCTTGAGCTCCCGAAGATCGTTGAAAAATTGCGAGAAGGATTTGACTTGGTTCAAGGGTGCAGGCTTCCAGCTGGTGGTGGTTCCATTCGACCGGGTGCGATGCCATTTTTACATCGCTGGATTGGCAATCCATTTTTTTCTTTGCTCGTTCGGAAATGGTTCCGCGCCCCGATTAACGACGTTTACTGCGGCCTGCGCGGGTTTACCAAAGCGATGTACGAACGGCTTGACCAGCGTTGCACCGGAATGGAGTTCGCCACCGAGATGATTATCAAAGCCAGCCTGTGCGGCGAAAAAATCGCCGAGGTCCCGATCACTCTATACCCCGACAAGCGTACCTCGCACGCCCCGCACTTGAAAACATTTCGAGATGGCTGGCGGACGTTCCGTTATTTTTTAATGTGCAGTCCGCGTTGGCTTTTTCTGGTCCCCGGTGGCGTCTTCATTGCCTTCGGCCTGCTTGGTTATCTCGTGGCCATGCCCGGTCTGCGCATCGGACATAGCACGTTCGACGCTCACACGCTGTTGTTCGCCAGTCTCGCCATCTTGTGCGGGTACCAGTGCATTCTCTTTGCCATCTTCGCCAAAACGTTCGCGAGTACCGAGGGATTCCTTCCACCAGACCGGCACTTGGAACGCTTTTTCGAAGTAGTGAATTTGGAAAAAGGACTGGTCGTCGCGGCGTTGGCGGTGCTGGCTGGCGGCAGCTTGTTGCTGGTCGCAGTCTGGCAATGGTGGCTGACTGGCTTTGGCCACTTGGACTATGCCCGCACGATGCGATTCGTTGTGCCGGGAGCAACGCTTGTCGCATTGGGGTTTCAAACGGTCTTCTCCAGCTTTTTCGTCAGCCTCCTTGGGATGCGCCGAAAATGAGTCTTATCGCTTAATTTTTCCAGGGCTGGGAACTGTTGTTGTCCAGCTAGTCCAAAAGCAGGAATCGTGAATTTTCCGACGATTTGCTCAAAGCCGCTTCAGGTGGAAGCGAAAAAGAGAGCAGAACAAAATCGCGGACCAACGCTATTTGGCCTGAACTGATCGGGCTTGAGGTTCCTCAGCGTCGCATCCGTGCTCTTCGACAGAGAGCGAAAACCCGGCCGCACGAGATCCATTTTTAACAGTGGAAAGACAAGCAATCCCAGCCGGCCGGTCGAGAATATCCAGGCCACCCGCAGGGGTGCGAGGCGGTCAGAAGACTGACTGCTGCCAAAACCAGCTTATGCCCCGGTGTACAAGCAAGAGTGGCCGTCCAAAAAGGACGGCCACTCTTTGTGTTGAGAAACTGTCTTAGACTGCTTACCTCTTGAGGAAGCGCCGCGCCATGCCAAGCGCGCCGAGCGCTGCCCCGAGCAACATTACCGTGGTGCCGCCGTCCGGAGCCCCGGCCCCGCCTGGGCCAAAGAGTGTCCAACCCGAAAGGCCATATCCATTCCACTGTGTGGGGATGGAGAAGCTGGTTAAATTACCCACGTACCAAACTACCGAACCTTGATTTGGCCCGTCATACTTCGCAAATAGGTAGTTAAATGTGCCGGCGATAGCCCAGCTGAAGCTATTACTCCCGCCGACGCTGTTTAAAGCCCAAATGGCAGTAGGCAACGTCGCGCCAAAGGTTGGAGACCCGTTTTGCATATAATAGGTTTGTCCATGGGCAGTACCACACAAGGTGTTGCCTCCGGCACAGCCGCTATTGTAGAAACCGATCAGGTCGTTGGTATAAGTTTGTCGGTCTACGTCACCGGACGGTATGCCGAAATAGACGTAGCCAATCGTTTGGCCGTCGCCGACCGTAAGAGCACTGGCATTGTGAGTGGACGCGAGCATTGCGGCACAGACAGCCGTGCAGAGTATTGCAAGTTTTATTGGATTTCTCATAGGTTGATTTGGTTGGTGCAATATCATAGAGCAACAGGCGTGCCAGGAGGCAAAATGTCATTCAAAAAATGTCTTAATAGTCTGCCTACCAATGAGTTAAGATGATGATGTAATTTCTCGAATTGGCGGCGCCTCCGGTGTCGAATCGTAAATTGTTCCGACGATTCACCGGCACTTCGGGGAGTAGAGCACACGTAACAGCCACGAATCAAGGAGATTACAGCGCATAATTCGGAAACGTACGGATTCCCGACGATTCGCTTGTGGGCGAAGGGCTCTCTGCCGGCGAAAAAACCCGACCGATGCGCGAAGGGAAGTCAGCCACTGGAGGACTCGCTGCGGCCGGCCTGGCGAAAAAGCTGCTAATTAACCAGGCGAGCCGCCTTCGCCAAGAAGCTTCGGCGTGCCGAGGGACGCCCAGTTGCCCCACAGGTCCGCACACGGGACGGATTCGTCCTTTGGCGAACAAGGATGGCTGTGCTACGATGCGCGCCTAGCTTTCAATAGTGTCGGTGGGGTCTGGCCGAGTTGTAAGGCGGCCCACGACACAGCGGCGTGGCGACAGTTCTGCTTAAACCGTGCTAATCTCATACAGCACCCCAAGGGCTTCGATCGGCTGATACCAGCGAGGAGGATACTTCACTCCCCCGGTGTACAAGCAAAGAGTGGCCGCTCAAAAAGGACGGCCACTCTTTTGTCGACAAACTGTTTTAGACTGCTTACCTCTTGAGGAAGCGCCGCGCCATGCCAAGCGCGCCGAGCGCTGCGCCGAGCAACATTACCGTGGTGCCGCCGTCCGGAGCCCCGGCCCCGCCTGGGCCAAAGAGTGTCCAACCCGAAAGACCATATCCATTCCACTGTGTGGGGATGGTGAAGCTGGTTAATTTACCCACATACCAAACTACCGAACCTTGATTTGGCCCGTCATACTTCGCAAACAGGTAATTGTATGTGCCGGCGGTAGACCAGCTGAAGCTATTACTCCCGCCGACGCTGTTTAAAGCCCAAATGGCATTAGGCAACGTCGCGCCAAAGGCAGGAGATCCGTGAACCATAAAATAATCTTGTCCATGTGCACTACCGCAATCGGTGCCAGAGGCGCAGCCGCTATTGTAGAAATTGACCAGGTCGTTGACATAAGTTTGTCGGTCTACGTCACCGGACGGTATGCCGAAATAGACGTAGCCAATCGTTTGGCCGTTGCCGATCGTAAGATTGGTAGCGCTGGCATTGTGAGTGAACGCGAGCATTGCGGCACAGACAGCCGTGCAGAGTATTGCGAGTTTGTTTGCTGGAACTATGTTTATCTTCATACCGGTATTTGGTTGTTGCAATATCAGAAAGCAACATGCGTACCAATAGGTGAACTGTTATTAATGAAATGTTCTAATAGTCTGTTTACCAGTGAGTTAGCAGGCTGATGTAATTTGCGAATTTGTGGCGCCCCCGGTTGGGAATCGTAAATTATTCCGACGATTCACCCACACCCTGGGATTGAGCACACGTAACAACCACGAGTCATGGAGATTATAGCGCACAGTTCGGAAACGTACGAATTTCCGACGATTCGCTTCTGGGCGAAGCACTCTCTGCCCGCGAAAAAACCGGACAGAGGCGCGAAGGGGAGTCAGCCACTGGAGGACTCGCTGCGGCGAGCCTGGCGGATTGACCTGGCAGGCTGGGCAGCCCGCTCGCCGAGTCAGGCTGGCAGCCTGACATCCCAAGATGCGGTTCACTCCGGCTGTAGACCCGCGAGAGCTTGTTTTGCTTCGGTGGCGAAGGGCTCCTGGAGGCCGGCGGCCAAGGCTTGATCAAGGACTCCACGCGCTTCGGTCTTTTGTCTGGCTTGGAGCTGAGACATTCCCAGATAAAAAAGGGAATTGGCGCTGAGCGGTCTTTTCCGAGCGCTTTCCTGCAATAACTGAATTGCGCGCGGGTATTCCTTTTTTTCGTAGCTTAATCGTCCAAGAAGCTCGGCCAGTTCGAGATCATCCGACAATGTTTTGCGCGCTTTTGTGGCGAGATCATAGGCGGCAGCGACTGTGGATGGGTCTTGGGCATACAACGTAGCGAGACGTTTCTGCGCGGGCGCAAAATCGGGGAATCGGCGCAAAATATCGCTGTACATTTCGGTGGCCGGTTTTATTTGACCGCGCTGCGCATCAAGCGCGGCCTGGGCCATGAGCGCCGGCACATATTCGGGGTTCACTTTTGATTCCTTTTGCACCTCGATCTCGGCGGCCATGAGTTCCTTCGGATTTTCATCCAGGGCGGTCAACGCCAGAAATTTTTTGGCATCGGCAGCCTGGGGGTCGGGACCGATGGTCAGAGCTTTTTGCATCGCGTCCCGACCCTCATTCACTTTTCCCAAGCGATAAGCTGCCCACGCCAGATCGTGCAGGATCGAGGGATCGTTTGCACGCTGGCGGACGGCTTCCTGTAGAAGGCTGTAAGACCATGTGAAATTGCCACTTTGGTATGCGACCTTTCCGAGAATGCCGGCGACTTGAGGATCGGTTGGCGCGAGCTCGCGCGCTTTCTTTGCGTAAGCGAGAGCTTTCTCCTTGTTCTGCAGCGGCCCAGCATAAAGTTGCGCCAGTTTGGTTATGGCCGCAGCCAACTTCGGATTCAGTTTCAGGGCTTGCTCAAAAGCCGCCGCCGCCTTATCCGATGCGCCTTGTTTCTCGTAAGCTTCCCCCAAACGCATCTGAGAAACGACATCGTTGGGCTGCTCTTTGGTCATCGCCTCCAATTGTGAGATCGACAGGTCCGGGGAGGCGCCTGTCCCGCTTTCGAGCAAAGCGAGACGACGTTTGCCCTCGTCCTTGCCCGGGAAATCTTTGGTTGCGCGCGCGACTTTTTGGAGGGCGACCCTGGCCAGATCTGTCTGGCCCATCATGTAGGCCGTCATGCCCAGGTGAAATTGAATCTCTGGATTGTCGGGAATTTTTTGAGCGCTCTCCTGCAGAATCGGCAGGGCTTGCTGATAGTCGCCGCGTTTGTAAAGAACCCAGCCAAAGGTATCGCCGACCGCGGGGTCTTGCCCCTGCAGATCGCGGGCCTTGCGCGCCAGGTCGTAAGCCTTGTCAACATCACTCAGCCGCTCGGCATAGAGATAAGCGAGGTTATTTAACGCCGAAACGAAGTTGGGCTCGATCGAGAGAAGCTTCTCATAGGCATCACGCGCCTTTGGGAAATCCTTCATCTTCTCGTACATCATCGCCAGCGTCATGAGTGCTGGCGAATTCTTCGGATGCTTGGCGAGCTCCCCTTGCAACTCGCTGATTGCCTCCGGAAATTTGTTGGTCGCAAGATAACCCTGGACCAACAGATCGTAGGCGGAGGTAAAATTTGGATCCAGTAAAAGCGTCTTTTGAAGCTCTGCCTCGGCTGCTTCCCATTTTTCTTCAGCCGCCAGGACTTTGCCTTCAAAAAAGTGGGCGGCCGGTGAATCGGGAGTTTTTTCGAACTGACGGTGTATTCTCTGCCGCGCGGCGTCGAAATGCTTCTCCATTAAGTCGAGATCAACAAGCAGATTGACCGGGCCCACGCTATCGGGCGCGAGCTCGGCGGCTTTTTCAAACGCCTGACGCGCGTCGTCGTTCCTTTTCGCCTGGCGGAAAGTCAGGCCGAGCGCCATTTGGAGTTGTGGGTCCTGCGGCGCGAGGCCGGCCTCCCCCTGAAGGACTGCAGCGGCATCGTCGAACCGATCAAGCGAGCCATACGCAGCGGCCAGGAGCAGCGCGGCGCTCTTTAGGTCAGGTCTTCTTTTCAGCAAATTGATCACCGGCTCGATCACCATGTCACCATGGCCGGAGCGAAGATTAATTTCGGCGAGCAGCAGAATCGGATCGGTATAATTCGGACTAATCGAGACGGCTTGCTCCAGCGCCGCCTTTGCCTGGTTGGGGTTATTATTTCCGAGATATGCGCGCCCCAATTGATACTTAACGAGGGCGATGTCGGGATAGGTGTGGTCAAGACTTTCCAAAACTTCGATTGCCTTTTTCGCATCGCCTTTTGCCAGAAGCACCTCGCTTTCCAATCTACGGCCATCGATGTATTGCCGGTCGCGGCTAAAAACATTTTCAAGAAGGGAAAGCGCCTCGTCGTACTTCTTGTCCTTAAGGGCAAGCTCGGCCAGCAAGGTCCAGCCCGGGAGATAGTCCGGCGCCTGCCTGGTCATTTCGGTGGAAACCTTTCTCGCTTCCTCGAGGTCGCCGGTGCCCGATTTGAACGCGGCGTATTTCAGGCGCTCGGTGGAACGAACAGGTGCGAGGTCTGCCGCTTTCTTGTATTCTTCGCCGGCTTGTTTGGGATCTTTTTGGAGCAGATGCAAATCTCCCATCGCCATGTGCGCGGCGGATGATTTCGGATCGGCGGCAAGGGCGTGCTGGAGCGCGTCGCCCGCCGCGGCCAGGTCGCCCTTGTAAAGAAACAGATTCGCTGAAGCGAGGTGGAAAGAAGCGTCGTCCGTTTTGGGGAATTTCTGAAGCTGTTGCACCGCCTCCTCGATCTCCTCATTGCTTCGTGCCGCATCAGTCAAAACGACAATGGCATCTCCGTTGTCGGGGACTTGCTCGAGGACTTTGAGTGCTTCTTTTGTTGCGTCGGCTAAGTGTTCCGCGGCGAGATAACAACGGGCGAGCCGAATTCGATTTTGAGCGTTCTTGGGCTCGAGCTCGCCCGCCTTAACCAGAAATGGACCGGCGCGCTGTGGTGCTCCTTCCTCCAGCCACATTGCCCCGATGCGCTCGAATGCGAGAGCGTTTTGTGGATCGAGCTGCACCACCTTGAGATAGCTCACCTTCGCTTTGTCATAGTCGCCCGCTTTAAAATAAGTGTCCGCCTCGGCGAGGAAGCGCGTTTTCCTGGCTTGCTTGGAGCAGGCGGTGATGAGCGTGGCTGCTAAAATAAGCGTCACGATTCTGAATAAGATTTTCGATGTTGGCATATGGAGGATGATTTTGATGTTAGTTGTTGTTTGTATTTGCGCGCTCTTTGGGAATACCAAGTTTTTCCATTAGTTCGTAAAGAGTCGGCCGGCTGATGCCGAGGTCAGCAGCTGCGGAAGTGATTTTACCGGAGTTTTTCTTGAGTGCTTGCTGAATCATTTCGCGTTCGACCTGCTCGCGCGCTTGTTTGAGACTCGTTGCAGATGATGCCACGTCCTGTTCCCGACCCAACTCGAGATCTTTTGGTCAATCGCGATCCGCTAGCCATAATGATGCCTCGTTTCACGCGGTTTTGAAGTTCGCGCACATTCCCAGGCCATGAATAACGGGCGATTGCACGCAGCGCGTCGGGCGCGAAAACCATCTTGGTCCGACCGTTTTGGGGTCCGACCGTTTTGGGCGGCATACTGTTGCAGAAACTCGTGGGCCAGGAACACGATGTCTTCGCCTCGCTCGCGAAGTGGCAGGAGGCGAATGGTGACAACGGCAAGACGAAAATACAAATCCTCGCGAAATTTCCCGCTGTCGATCAGCTCTTTTAGATCGGCGTTGGTCGCGGCGACAAGCCGGGTATCGACCTGAATCTCCTGTCTTCCTCCAACTCGTTGTAAGCGCTGCTCCTGAAGAAACCGGAGCAGCTTCACCTGAATCGCCGGTGGAAGCTCGCCAATCTCATCCAAAAACAGTGTGCCGCCACTGGCTGTTTCCAACAGGCCTTTGCGCTGCACATGAGCACCGGTAAAGGCGCCTTTTTCGTGCCCGAAAAGCTCACTCTCCAGAAGGTTTTCGGGAATGGCGTTGCAGTTGATCGCGACAAACGGCCCGTCCTTTCGCGCACTGCGATGATGGATGGCCGCTGCTGCCATTTCCTTGCCAGTGCCGCTCTCTCCCAGCAAGAGCACCGGAGCATTCGTCCCGGCGACCTTACGAATAAAAGCAAAGACTGACTGCATTTGTGGGCTGGTGCCCAGCATATCTTCAAACACATCGGAACGCTGGCTCTGTTGTAACTCGCGATATTCTCTTTCGAGTTCGACCACATAAATGCATCGCCGAAGCAGCAGCTTCAATTCCTCCACGTCCACAGGCTTGCACAAAAAGTCGTAAGCGCCCGCGCCAACCGCCTGGAGGGCGTTCTGTTTTTCGCTCTGTCCCGAAATAACGATGACCTTGGCCGTGCTATCGATCGCGAGTATGTCGGATAACGCTGCCAGTCCTTCATCGCACTCATTTGGGCGAGGCGGCAGACCCAGATCAAGCAACGTCACCGCGGGCGCGCTGGCCTCAAAAGCTTCAAGCGCCCCTTTTCGGTCTTCGGCGAAATGAACTTCGTAATCCTGGCTCAGCGCCCATTTCATCTGAGTGCGGATCGCCTCGTCGTCATCTACCATGAGCAACCCGGGCTTCATGCTGTCTCGTTGTTAAGGGGCAACATGACCCGGAAAGTTGTGCCGACGGAAGGCTCGCTCTCTACCAAGATTCTTCCCCGGTGCGCCTCGACAATCATTTTGGACTGAAACATGCCGATGCCCAGCCCCTTCTTCTTTGTCGTCTGAAAGGGACGGAAAAGTGACGACTTCAGGAATGCAGGGCTCATTCCGCACCCATTGTCAGCGATCGAAACGATTGCCCAATTGCCGTTTTGCGCGGTCTTAATTTTTACCTCCCCTTCTGGCCCGACAGCGTCGCGAGCATTCAGAAGCAAATTGGTGACTACACTGCCCAATTGGTCGCGATCCAGCCTCAGCTTTGGCTCCAGGCGAAGGTCTTTGAGGACTTTAATGTTCGCTGTGCCGTTTAAGGCCTTGAGCGCGTCATCGACGACCCGATTAAGGTCCACTTCCGCCAGGTTGACCTCGAGATGCCTCAACGCGGTGAGGCGGCTGATCAGTTCATTGATTCGGTTTGCGGTTTCTCCAATGCCGCGCAGCGCATCGCTGCGAAAGGCCGGATCATCAAAATGCACTGGCAGGTTCTGGAGCGTCAGGCTCAGCGTCGAGGCGGCGTTTTTTAGGTCGTGCACGAAGAATGCGGACATGGCTTGAAACGCCTCCAGTTCTTTTCCCCGCGTAATTTCTTCTGTGAGCCGAAGGTTGAGCAGACCAACCGCAATCTGATCGCTCATACATTTCAGCAGATCCAGCTCCTCAACCGTGTAGGGCGTACCGCCGACGCGATCTGCCAAGGTTACAACGCCCATACAGCAATTCCCAGCACATAACGGTACACAAACCCGATTCCCCCCGGTGCGAAACTGACTCAAACTAATTCGTCTGAGGCTCTCGGCATGATCGCCCTCGGCCTTTTCCAAATCGAAAGGCTTGGAAAGCATGCGAATGGCCGCAAAATTTTGCTCGAGCTTGGGAAGTACGCCATTAGCCTCCCGTTCTGATCTGGAGGTGGATGCTGCAAACACCAGCCGGTCTTGTTCATCAAGCAACCAGATAGAGACCGACAAAACGTTAAAGGTCTCAGAGATCAATCTCGCCGCTGCCGCGGATACCCCGGATTGATCGAATACATTGGACATGGATTGCGTTGCGCGCGTCCATATTTGCCGGAAATCATACTGCGGCCTTTTAAAATGGCGGCTGACAATGCAACGGATGTTTTGGCGGATTCGATTCGAGAGCAACAGCATGGCCAGCAATGCAAATGCCAACAGCACCACGAACGCCTGGAACTGAAACGCGCCCGCTTTGCCGGTTTGCGCTACCACCTGAGCAAGGACACCAACGACGAAAAGATACCCTCCAGCCAAAACAAACGTCAGCGATGTGCGCAAGACAGCATGAGAGGGATAAACGTCGATTTCGCCAAAACGACTTCGAACAAGAGCTACGACAATCAATGCGCACCCAATCAGGAACGCCACAGTGTCCACATCGGTCACGACCAGGACATCCGCGGAAAAGAGCAGCGCTTGACTGAGAGTATAAATTCTCGCTCCGAACACAATGCCCAAGCCAATAACGAGAAATTTGATTCTCCATTGCATTGTGCCGACAGCCGATCGGAAAGTCTTTTCCAGGTTCATCAGAACCAGCACTGCGGCAACGAGCTGGAACGCACTCAGTGTTTTGGCCGCCGCATGAGAACGAACCCACCAGTCTGCGCCTGGCTCGATGTAGGGAGAAACAGGCACCAATTGGTCCCGGAAAACCAGGGACATGGCCACCGGGATTAAAAGTGCCGCGAGGACCAGAAACCGGGCCCGCGCTGGTAACGTGCGAGCGCTCCCCCGCGAGTACGTAAGGCTGAAGCAAACCCAGATGCCGGGCAGAAATGATTTGGTTACAAGCGTAAGCGTTCCCCAAAATGCGGCTCTTTCGGGACTCAGCGCCTCGCGCCACATCGCGCCGAACAAATTTTCCAGCGCGAAAGTCAACATGCCAACAGAGAAACACCAACCCGCAACCGAGCGGTCCTTTCGGCACGCGGCGGCCGCGGCCAGAGCAAAACCGAAAACACTGGCTGCCAAAGCTAAAATCGTATTAAGGCCCACTACTTGCTCCTGGCTGACATGATGGATCGCGTTGCAGACCCAGCGATTGCGCGAGGCTGCAGCCGATACGGAAGTCGAAATCTCATTCGTTTAGCAAGAAAGACGCTCTCCAAGCGTGAGCCGTAGCGACACCCAAGCTAAGGCCTGCCTGTCAACACAGTGGAGGGCTGGTCCTCTAAGCTTTTCTACGGCAAAAGCCGGGTAAAGTTCCCAAAAAAGGTGCGAAAAGCAGAAAGAGAGCGTCGAGGGTAACGGAGGCTCACCGTGGGCAAATCACAGGTTTCTGAGGCTCAGCGCTATTTCGGCTGTCGAGTGTGCACGTCGCCCTTGCACAGCAACCACAACACTAGAAAAAGTGGAATCAGCGAAAGCACGAAAAAGAGGGGGCCGCCGCGGCGGTGGATCAGGCTGTGAATCATTTGCGGGCCAGCATTCACGCAGAGAAGCCCGATCACAAGAATGCGAAATCCGTTTCGCAAAATGCCAAGTGGGATCACAAAGACAACCAGCGCTAAACGCCGCCACGGTGTCTTTAAGAATAAATTGGCGGCCAGGATGCTGGTCATCAAAAGCACCCAGCTCGATCGAATGCCGCTGCATTCCTGCGTAACTTCGATCGTAATGTTCGGCAGTTGGAAAACTGAGGTGGAAAAGGAGATTGGCTACTTCCGCAGAGGCATATTTCGAAGCCGTTTCCAACGCATCTGCCATCGCATCCGGCATGGGCACCATGAAAATGAGATAGGCCAGAGGAAAAGCGGCTGCTCGCATCCAGCCACGCCCGAAAAAGAAGAATCCTCCCGCTGCGAGAAAACAAAGGAACGACAAGGTTAGCAGAACGAGATGACCATTATCGGCTGGCGCTAGCCCAATTGACGAGTAGGTAAACGCTATAACGCCGAGACCGATAGTCAGGGACAGGATCGAGAGCGGAAGATCGATAACGTACTTTTTTGGCAATTGATCACGCCGGAGGTAAAGCAGGTAAGCAGAAACGAACGGTACCAATAAAATGTAAGAATACAGCTGGCTCCCGGCTGCGTAATTTATCAGACCAAAAAGGGGCCGCGCGAAAGCTGCCAGCAGCACAATCGCAAAACAACCTCCGCTCCAAAATCGCCACGTCTTCATTTCCAAGGTATTTCTTAGGCTGGCGCTGGAGAGTAATTGACCATCCTTGTCCGGGGAGCTCCCGGTGGCTGAGCTATCTTGTCTGCAGATTTTCAGTAGGTATAGCTCAATCCGGCAGAATAGCGATTCCGTGAGTAACCCGGTGTCGTTCCCAGCGAACCCAGCGTAGTATGGTTGTAGTCTGCGTGCAGGCTGAAACGCTTATTGATCGTATAGCGGAGCCCGAGAGTAAGATCGAAAGTATCCTGCGTCCCTGTCGAGCCGGTTCCGCCTGTATTTTCATCGTGATGATAATAAACGCCGGTGGTCGAACTGAGCCGCGAAGTTAGGTCGTAGGTCAGGTTCAGGCCGGTCCGCCACGTCTTGGTGGTTGTTGCGCCTGTCGCCGTGGGCGATTCGTATCCAAAGCTGCTCATCCAGTTCAGGGAGTGGTTGCTGCTCACGTAGCCAAGCGTACCTTCAAAGTAAGGACTGGCCGTAGTTCCCTCGTTTTCGAGAGAACGAAACGATTCCCCTCCGCGCACGTGAACTATTAAGTGCTCGGTTAAATTATGATTGACCCCGGCAAGGATGAAGTTAGTCGTGGAATTATTGGTAGGGGCCGTATCATAATCTACCGCTTCAAAACGATATTCGCCCACAAGAACCGTGCGACTAGTGAGGCTAAATTGAAATGTCTCGCTAAACGTGTTCTGAATACGGTTCTGAGCAAGCGTGTTCTGAACACCGTTCTGAGAATTTCCGTTCGACGAGGAAAAGTACTGAACGCGCTCGAACGTGTAGCTTGTCACCAAGGAAAGTCGCGAAGACCAATAATAAGTAAGCGCAAAAATATCCACTGTGTCGAAAAACGGGCTACGCACGTTCTCCGGGCCAACATTGGATTGGAAATTGGGCTGGTTCTGGTAAGTGCCGTAAACGCTGGCGTAGAAGGAAAGCCGACTGGAGAAGTTATGCGTGAGGGACAAAGTGACGTTTCCGGCAGTCTCGTTCTGGCCCGACACATCGAAATACTGGCTAAAGCGTCCGACACCCACCACGAAAAATTGTGTCCGTCCCCCAGGGCGAGCGTAAGTGAGAACAACGTTTTCCCTGGTGAATATTGAGCCTTCGCCGCTCGGCTGTAGGGTAACGTTGTCGTCGTAGCCCGCGTCCCCGCCCGCTGTGATCTGAATCGGAATGCCTGGTAGCCAGCCGACACCAACTCGTTCGAACGCCGAACCCGTTGCTTGTGCCCAGGTACGACTTGATTGTAGAACCAGGAAAGAAGCGGCGAACAGGAGCGCGACAGGTAGCGAACCAACGCGGATACGGGCCCGGAGAATTCGACATGGCAAAATCATGTTTGCAAGTCGTCCGTGCCGGCATCTCAAATCAAAACAAGCTGCGCCCGATGTAGATCACGTCCCCATCCTGGACGTACTCTGGTCTTACTGGTTGACCATGAATGGCTGGCCGAAGGTTAACGGTCTCACTGCGCTGTTCACCGTTGATTATGCGCGTCAGATGAATATTGCTGGCGCTGCCATAGTCACTCACTCCACCCGCTTGCATAACCGCCTGGTACAGAGTCGTCGGGCGATCAAAAGTGACTGCGCCCGGCTTATTGGCAAATCCTGCTACGGTCACCGTTGCCGTGCCGTTCTCCAAGGTCACCAGCACTTCGTTGTTTTCAAGCTGCCCTTCATAGCGGCGGACGAGCTCGTGTTGAAAATCGATAACTCTCTTGCCGGCCGCCGTGACTTCACCGATAAGCGGCAGACTCAGCTTGCCGTCTCTGCGAATTTTCTGCGTTTGATCCAGGATGGTCTCGTCGGCATAGGAAGCCTTGATCACATCTCCGGGAGAGAGCCGTACCGCTGTTTTAGGACCTAGCGGATTCGGCAAAGGCGGTAGCGGGCTCTGGCACCCGCCGCATATGAGCGCAGCAAAAACCAGGAAAGCGAAAAGGCAAGACGACGGGCTCGACGCACGTTTGCGATAAACTGTGTCAGTGCCCTGCAATTGTCGATTGCCCCACATCTGTCTCCTGTTTTGCGTCATTCAAAGTTGTTTACTTCACAAAATCGTCGATAGGCAAGATAAATGCGACGCGGGCAGGCGATGGAAGTTCTCGTCCAGAACCAGCGCACGTTGGATCTACCATGACTGGAAATGAGAATCTCGCCTCCGAGCCGGCGTGACCTCGGGGAGGTGATTCGCAATAAAGCGTCCGATTTCAAGTGAGGCCGTCGCTGCTGGCGAGGCCACGTTGGACACGTGAACGGAATTTTTCGCCTTCACCGATCGCAGACTTGTCACACGGCTCAATTCACCGTTCCGAGGAGCATTTTCCGGCAGCTAAAAGCCTCCGCGTAACGGGCAGGTGAGCCCGCCTCGCTGGCCCGCAGCCGCATCAGGCCGAAAAACAATTCCTCGGAGAACCACGGCTTTTTCTGTTGCGTGGCAAAGTACCGGATCAGCCTCTTCACTTTTTTGCGCGCATGGGTTTCGCTCAACGGCACGAAAAAATTTGGCGAACGCAGATCAGCGTCGTATTTCGGGACCTCGTATTCGAGGATGAAGTGATCGCGAAAAGTGTTCCACGTCAACTCGCATACGAGGCGGTGGTCCTGGTGAAAATCGTGGCGGCAATGCGTGAAGATTAGATCGGGCGTGAAGATTTTCTTGAGTTCCTCGAAACATTCTTTGACCGGCGGACCGAGATAGGGCAGGAATCCATCTCGAAAAGATTTCACAACAACCGTTTTGCTCCGTACGCCGCTCAGGAACGCGTTCGCGCTGCGCTCGGCTTCTTTGGCGCGCGTCGAATTGGAACTGAGCACGAGCCAGTAGAATTCGATGTTCTTCGACTGCTCAATCATCCGCAGCACGGTGCCACCGCAGCCGATCTCGATGTCGTCGCTGTGCGCCCCGAGGCATAGCACCCTCTTCACGCCAGTCAGATTGCACGCAATCACTTCTTAATTTCGTGCTGATGATTCCACACTGCCCAAGGCGCACTACCTCTAGCGAACACGTCCTCAAGGTCCTGCTTTTCCTTGAAAGTATCCATGCAGGCCCAATAGCCGTCATGCGGGTAGGCCATCAACCGGCCCGCCTTGATCAGCCGCCGGAAAGGTTCCTCTGCCAGCTCCTCGCCGTCCTTCATGTAACTGAAGATCTCCTGGCGCAATACCATGAACCCGCCATTCATCCTCGCGCTGGATCTCCCAATGTGCTCGATGCTGGTCACGACGCCCTCGCACTGCGTAGTGATAAGATGAAAGCTGGCCCGCGGTTTTACACTCACAAAGCAGGCGACATTCTCGCTGTTCTTAAAGGACTCTATGACGGCGGGCAGCGGTACATCCGAAAGACCATCGGTGTAGTTTGCAAGGAACATTTCTTCTCCTTCAAGCTTCCTTTGGACAGTTTTCAGGCGTTGGCCAATGTTCG
>WNFQ01000378.1_pt1 | contig 28552 bp, 22 predicted proteins | sample 5400171 | NCBI WGS metagenome assembly WNFQ01 (sample SAMN13153356, study PRJNA577476) | soil metagenome | isolation source: 20 cm soil under Madrone tree | place: USA:California | collected 2016-06-14
CACATACGCCCCCACCAGCGCCGCGATTTCAAAACCTCCGACGCGTCGCAGCGCATCGCGGGCAGTCTTCAAGTGCCCGGAGTGTTTTTCCAGCGCGCGGCGGATCACGGCGGCCTTGTGCGCGACGCCGCGCTCGTCGAGGCCGGTCCCGGGACCTGCGAGCGCCGCAGGCTGCACCGACAGCAGCGCACAGCCCAGCGCGGCCGCGGCGGTGGTGTTGCCGATGCCCATGTCACCGCCGATGTAGAGTTGCGCCCCGTCGCCGAGCGCGCGCTCCACACTCTGACGCCCGGCCTCGAGAGCGCCTGCGAGCTGCGCGTCGGTCATCGCCGGACCGTTCACGAAGTTCGCGCTGCCCGGCCCGAGGGCCACGTCGTGGGCACCGGCGGTCACGGCCTGACCGATCGTGCCGAGGTTGATCACCTCGAGAGTCGCGTCGAGCACGCGTGCGAGCACGTTGATGGCCGCCCCGTCGCGGACGAAGTTCTTGATCATCTGCGCCGTGACCGCCGCCGGAAACGCGGAGATACCCTCGTCGGCGACACCGTGGTCGGCCGCGAACACACTGATGTGCACCCGCTCGATGCTGGGCTGCGCGCGTCCCTGCCAGCCAGCCAGCGTGATGGCGAGCGTCTCGAGCTCTCCGAGTGCCCCGGGGGGCTTGGTGAGCTGGGCCTGGCGGGCGCGCGCCGCGGCGCTCGCCTCCTCGTCGGGCCGCTTGGGTTCCTCGTCCAACCAGTTCAGGTTTGAGCTCATGTGTGCGTGCCCTTTACCGGGAACGGGAGTCCGGCCACGGCGAGCGTCACGCGATCGCACATCGCGGCCAGGCTTTGATGTAACTCACCGCTCGCATCGACAAAGCGGCGGGACAGGGCTCCCAGCGGTATGACGCCGAGGCCGGTCTCGTTGCTGACCAGAATGATCTCGCCCGCAAGTGCCGGCAGCGTGTCCAGCAAGCTCAGGCGTTCGCGCTCGAAGCGCTCGGCCGCGGTGCAAAGCAAGTTCGTGAGCCACAGCGTCAGGCATTCCACGACCAGGCAACGCCGCACCGAAGCGTGGGTGCGCAGCGCACCCCCAAGTGCCAGCGGTTCCTCCACGACGGTCCAGGTGGCGGGACGGCGCGCGCGATGCCGCCGGATGCGTTCATCGAGCTCCGTGTCCAGCGCTGCGATCGCCGTGGCGATGTAGACCACCTGCAGGCCGCTGTCGCGCGCCCGTTGCTCGGCGAGCCGGCTCTTGCCCGAGCGCACCCCTCCCAGGATCAGCTCTTTCATGAACGCCCTCGCGTGCGACTCACCGCAGGGTGATGGGCCGTGGGTCGCACGGTCGGCAACAGCTGCGAGAGATCCAGTGAGCTCTCCACGGTGTCGGCGAGGCGATCGAGCATCTCTTCGCGCCGGCGCGCATGATCAACAGGCAGCGGCACGCCGAGGCCCGCCCATCGCAGGAGCGCCGCGCAGGCCGAGGGCTCCTCGAACAGCCCATGCACATAGGTGCCGAGAATCTGCCCGTCGGCGGACAGCGCGCCATCGGCGCGACCCTCATCCAGCAGCAGCGCCGGGCGATCGAGCGCCACTCCCGTGCTGTGACCCATGTGGATCTCGTAGCCGCGCACCCGTGCCCCATCGAGGAGGCGTCCACTCACGTTGCGCAGTTGCTTGTCCTCATGCAGTACGGTGTGGAGCTTCAGCCAGCCCAGACCCGCGCTCTCACCCGGGGGGCCCTCGAATCCTTCGGGGTCGGCGATCCGCTCGCCGAGCATCTGAAAGCCGCCGCAGATACCGATCAGCTTGCCGCCATAGCGCAAATGGTGCTCGAGGTACTTCGGCCAGCCGCGTTCGCGCAGCCAGGCAAGATCGGCGCACACCGACTTGGAGCCCGGGAGAATCACGACGTCGGCGCCGCCGGGCTCCCGGGCATCCTGCGCGTAGTGAAAGTCGATCTGCGGGTGCAGGCGCAGCGGATCGAAATCCGTGTGGTTGGCGATGCGCGGCAGCACGGGCACGAGCACCCGCAGGGCCGATGCGGCCGGCGCGCCGCGGGGCAAGCGACTGATGGCGTCCTCGGCATCCAGATGCAGGCCCGGCAGAAAGGGGAGCACACCGAACACCGGCTTGCCGGTGTGCGCCTCGAGCCAATCAAGGCCCGGTTGCAGCAGCGCCATATCGCCGCGGAAGCGGTTGATCACGAAGCCCGTCACGCGTGCGCGCTCGGACTCGCTCAGCAACGCCAGGGTGCCAACCAGATGCGCGAACACGCCGCCGCGGTCGATGTCCGCGATCAGCACCACCGGGCAGTCGATCGCCTCCGCGAACCCCATGTTGGCAATATCACCGGCGCGCAGGTTGATCTCCGCGGGTGAGCCTGCGCCCTCGACGAGGATGAGCTCGTAGGCAGCGGCCAGGCGCTCGTAGGAGGCGAGCACCGCTTCCCGGGCGATACGCTTGTAGTCGTGATACGCGGCGGCGCCAAGCTCGCCCACGGCGCGCCCATGAACGATGACCTGCGCGCCGGTGTCGCTGTTGGGCTTCAGCAGCACCGGGTTCATGTCGCTCGTGGGTTCGATACCGGCGGCTTGCGCCTGCAGCGCCTGGGCGCGACCCATCTCCCCGCCGTCGGCGCCGACCGCACTGTTCAGGGACATGTTCTGCGGCTTGAACGGTGCCACGCGCACACCCCGACGGTGCATCACGCGGCACAGTCCCGCGACCAGCGTGCTCTTGCCCGCATCGGACGTGGTCCCCTGGACCATCAGCGTCTGGCTCCTCACAGCTCGATCCCGCGCTGCGCGCGCACGCCGGCCTCAAAGGCATGCTTCACCACGCGCATGTCCGTGACGGTATCGGCCGCCTCGATGAGCTCCGCGGGCGCACCGCGACCGGTGACCACCACGTGCTGCGCGCAGGGCCGCGCGCGCAGCGCCTCGAGCACCGCATCCAGCGCCAGGTAGTCGTAGCGCAGCGCGATGTTCAGCTCATCGAGCACAACCAGCGCATACGCCGGTTCGCGCAGCATGCCGGCGGCGACTTCCCAGGCCGCCGCCGCGGCACGTACATCGCGCTCACGGTCCTGCGTTTCCCAGGTGAAGCCCTCGCCCATCACGTGGTAGCTGACCTCGGGAAAGCGCCGGAAGAAGGCTTTCTCTCCGGTCGCGTACTTGCCTTTGATGAACTGCACGACGCCCACGTGCATGCCATGGCCGAGGGCGCGGGCTACCATGCCAAAAGCGGACGAGCTCTTTCCCTTGCCGTTGCCCGTCAGGACCAGCAGCACGCCGCGTCGCTCGGTCGCCGCCGCAATGCGCGCGTCCACGACCGCCTTCCTGCGCTGCATGCGGGCGCGATGGCGCGCCTCGGGATCATCGCCGGGTTGCCGCTCATCGCTTCCGGTAACGCTCATGAGACCTCCCGCGAAAATCAACGGCCGGATGCACGGCGCCTTCAGCGCGCGTGCTGTGGCGCGGCGGAGTGCGAACGATGGGTAAAGGCGACGTGCAACAGCGCCGCGAACCCCACATACATGCACGGGACCATCAGGAAGCGCGCGTACCAGCGCGTGAAGTTCGACCACCAGCCGAGCAGGTCCGGGTGCTCGATGCGGCCCCCCAGCCAGTAGAAGCTCGAGTTGGTGAGCAGGTAACACAGCGTGACGCACAGCAGGAGGCTCGCGCACAGCCGCGCAAAATCGGGCGCAGCCCGGGTGTAATGTCGGCGCAGCCAGGCGCCCCCCAGCCACAGCACCGAGTACGCGGGCAGGATGAACCAGTAGGCGAGGGTCGCGCAGTAGTTGCTGAGACCGTGGTAGCGGATGGCGAGGCCGTCGATCGCCACCGCTTCGATCAGCAGCAGCGTGAGCGCCCAGCGCCATTCGCGCGCGAGGTAGAAACCGGCGAGATAGAACACCGCCCAGGAGGCATCCGGCGGCAGCCACGCGCTGCCTGCGTGATTCATACGCGTCGCGGCCATCGACAACGCCAGCAGAGCGAACAATGCGAACCGTCTCGGATTTGGCGCAAACATGGCTGATGTTCCTCGTTGACTAGGATTTGACGGGCAGGTAGCGCAGCGTCAGGTAGGCGCTGCGTCCAGGTTGGTTGTAGTACAGCGCGGTCTCGTAATCCCTGTTGAGCGCGTTCTTGAGGAGCGCCTGCAATTCCCAGCGGGACTGCAGGCGCCAGGCAGCACGCACATCGAGCGTTCCGTAACCGCCGAGCCGTTGGGTATTGGCAGGGTCCTCGAAGCTCGGTCCGCTCTCGAAGAGCGTCGCACCGACACTCAACTCCCCGATGTCACGGTCCAGATCCAGGCGTGCCGTGTACTGCGCGCGCCGCGGCAGCAGCTCACCGTAATTGACACCGGCATCACGCGGATCAAGCAGGGTCACCTGTACCTGTGCGTGCCACTCCTGCAGGTGGGCGGCGAGCTGAGTCTCGAGCCCCCGGATCCGCGCACGGTTGATGTTGGCCGCGCCGAAGGTCACCGGGTTGTATTCGATCAGGTCGTTGATCTGCGTCTGGTAGCCGTTGATGGCCCAGCTGAGGAGGCTCCAGCGGCCGTTGAGGCCCACTTCGGTGCTGTGCGAGGTTTCCGGTCGCAGCGTCGGATCGCCAAAGAAGGGGAAATACAGATCGTTGAACGTCGGCGCCTTGAACGCCGTGCCATAGGATGCGGTCACGCGCAGCGCGTCGCCCCAGCGGTAAGCCCAGCGGGCGCAGCCGGTGTAGTGGTCTCCAAATTGCTGATTGTGATCGTAGCGCCCCGACAGCTGCAGCTCCTGATGGCCCGGGAACCATTGATAGAGCCCGAACACACCCGTATCGTTGCGTGAGTGCCCGGCGTAGTCCGTATCGCTCGCGATGAGGTCGCGCTCGAAATCCGCACCCGCCAGGAATTTCTGCCCCGGTGTCAGCGACAGCTGGTTGAGCCAGGAGAAGGTATCGCGCCGGGTGTTGAAGAAGCCGTCCGGCGTACCGCTGAAGTATTGCTGGCTCCGATCCAGACTCTGACCGGCGGTCAGGGTGATGGTGAGTGGCGCGAGCGGCCTCAGGGTGAGAGTTCCACCGAGCGCCTGCTGGAGGACGCGTGATTCATCGCCGCTGAATGTGTTGCCGTTGTACCGGGTGTCGCCGTCGGCCCGCAGGAAATCCAGCGTCGCGCTGGCATTGGCCCAGCGATAGCCGCCGCTGAGCGCTGCAGACCCGCTCCAATATCCCTGCTGCGGAGTGCTCGTGTAGCAGTTTGCCGTCGGCGGGGCGTTGGCGACGCAGATCGGGATGCCGTTGGTATACAGGCCGCTGGAGCTGACGTTGTACCAGCCACTGCCGCCGCTGCCGGAGTAACCGGCCTCGCCCTGAGAGGTGCCATGACTGCCACCGCTCAACTTGACTGATGGCAGATCGGGAGCACCCGGTGCGCCGTGGCGCGTAAAGACCTGCACCACACCCCCGAGCGCCTCGGATCCGTACAGGCTGGACGCCGGACCGCGCACGATCTCGATGTGATCGATCTGCTCCACCGGCAATTGCTCCCAGGCGGCGCTCCCGGTGGTTGCCGACCCGATCTTGATCCCGTCGATCAACACCAGGACGTGATCGGCATTCGTGCCGCGGACCAGGACCGAGGCAGTCTTGCCGAGATCTCCGTTGTTGGAGATGGACATGCCAACCAGACCCGTCAGCATCTCATCGACGGAATGAGGCTGGAGCCGGTCAATATCTGCCCGCGTGATGAGCGTCACCGACGCAACCGCGCTCTCCAGGGGCTCGGAGCTGCGCGATGCGGTGACGATCACCTGCTTCAGATCGGAGACGTTTTCTTGCGCAATGCAGACCGGCGGCCAGCCGGCAACCAGCAGCGCCGCGACGAATGAAAGCCTCACCTGTCAACTCCTGCACGCGCTCCACGCGCGATGGGGTTGGTCCAGAGCGACAGGGAAGGAGGAGACAGAGCAGGTGCGATGCCGGAGGGCTCGCACACGGTCTGGCATCGCCCAGCGCGAGCCGCCCATGCGTGTCTCGGCCGGTCTCCGGGCTTGCGAGTGGATCGTTATCCTTGAGACCGCACCTTCCCGTGCTCGCAGCACAGTGGTCTGTCGCGGTCTCGGGCTCGCTTACCGTTGCGTGGGCAGCGCCGGCATTGCATTCGTCTGACGAATGCTCACCGGCTTCCCGTTTCACCCCAGGGGCGCCTTTGCTCCCCAGGGACACCTGAGACAAATGAGACTCTACGCGGCCGTATTCAGGCCTGCAAGTCGGGAACTGTCACCCGCGTTTCCAGCGCATACGCGGCATCGCCCAAGGCCACTTCGCGCAGCTGCAGACGTGGTCTCTCCAGAATTGCCATCGCGGACTGCATTCACCTACATTGTGCTCCCTCGAGCTCAATGCGTCCGCAGCTGCAGTTCGCGGCGCCGATAGTCGATGATGAGTGCATCGAGGTGCCCCAGCGCGTCCATGCCGATCAACAGGGCGGGTTCGCGCGTCAAGTGCCAGTGCTCGAAGATGCGCACCTCGCCGTAGGTGATGCGCGCACCGCGAATCTCGATCCTGCCCAGCATGATCGGCGGGCTCTCGAACATCTCGCCACCCTGGACGTGTGTCGTGACGTCATAGATCTTGTCCGGCGTGCCCTGCGCATGGCGACTCACGAGCGCCCGCCGCAACGCCTCGTTGCCGATGCTTCGCTCCGCACCCGTATCGATCACGGCGAGCACGTGCACCTGAGCCACCGAGCCCGGGACCATAAGCAGGCCGGGACCTGAGCGCTCGAGGGGAAGGGTGATGAAGCCAATCGGCGCGTGCTGCCCGTGGGAGCGGACAATGTTGATACGGTCGTGCTGGAAATCGATGTCGATCCGCTTGTCGGAGAAACCCGCAGTCCCGAGCACTCCTTCGGCTCCGCCGAGAGCGTCCGCGATGATCGGCAGCGTGGCGGAGGTGACATCGAGATCACCCACGGTGAGCGAGTCGACCTGGACGGTCGGGACGATCGCACTGCCGGCGACACCCTGCACGAGCACCAGGTGGGAGGGGCTGGGGACCTGCCCCAGGACGGCAGCGACCGGCGCGGTGATCGCGGAATCGCTCGCGCCGGTGTCGAGCACCATGCGAAACGGTCCGCGGCCGTTGATGAAGACGGGCGCCCAGATGCGCCCGATCCGGTCTCGCAGGGTCGGCGCGACGAAGCGCGGCTCGGGCGCCTGCACCACGACTTCCGGTGACGGCGCCTGGGTCTCGGGGGGCGGTTCCGTCGGCCCCGATGGCGCAAGGCCCGTGGCAGCTGCCTGATTGCGCAGCAGCAGGGCACTCGCCACCAGGGCCGACAGAAAAAGGGGCCGAGCGAGCACCGCGGCGTAAACCTCAGCTCACTGCAGAGGTGTGCGGGGTGCGTCGCTCGGCGAGCCTGGACTCAGAATTTCGCGGTGAAGGCGATGAAGACCTGCCTTCCCAAGTAGTCGTAAGCGCCGAAGCTGTTCGCCGGTCCGGAGTTTCCGGTGATATCGAGCGAGGGGACGATGGGCGGATCCTTGTCCAACACGTTGTTCACCCCGGCACGCACCTCCAGCTGCTTCATGGCATGCCATACGGCAGTCAGGTCGAGGTAGCTGTAGCCCGGAATACGTGCGTTGTACTGGTCATAGGCGCCTTCCTCGGCGAAATGCAGCAGCGGATTGGTGGAGTTGTTATCGAACGTGGTAGGACCGATGAAGCGCCACTGCGCCGAGAGCAGCACATCCAGTGGCGTCTCCCAGCTCACCCGCAAATTGTGGCGCCAACGGGGATTCACCGAGCCCTGGGTGATGCTGTTGCAGGTACTGCCGAACAGACCTGCGCAGTCGAAGCTGCCGGAGCCCGGATACGGAGTGCTGGTCTCGTGCCACAGGTAGGCCCCGTTGAGGGATGCGCTGAAGGAGCCCCAGTTCCCCGGCAGAGCATGGCGATAGTTCATCTGCAGATCGAAGCCGGAAACGAGGGTCAAACCGAGGTTGAAATCCTTCTGCAGGAAATAACCGCCCCCGGCCACCGTGGCGCCGGCGAGTGAGCCTTCCGGCGTGCGCACGATCTGGCTGCAGTAGATCGGGTTATCGTTGATCAGGCAGCCACTGAGAATGGCCGCGAACGGGTAGTTTCCGACCTGATCCTCGAGCTTGATGTGGTAGTAGTCGACACTCGCGCTGAATCCCGGCACCGCGGTCGGCGTCAAGGTCAGGCCGAGGGACCAGGTGCTTGCGACTTCAGGCTTCAGCTGGGTGTTCCCCTCGATTACCTGCCCGCACTGACCGGATACGCACTGGGTGATGTTGTTGGCGTGTATGCCGTCCCCATACTGGGCCGCAGTCACGCCGGTATGTTCGCATTGCACCAGCGTTGCCGTGGGCACACCGGCACACGGATCAGTGCCCACGACGTTCTCCTGGCCAAAGGAGGGCGCCACGAACAGCTCGATCAGATTCGGCGCCCTTACGGCGCGGTCGAATGAGAAGCGCAGGCGGGCATCCTGGATCGGCGCATATTGCACCTCGAACTTGTAGGTGTTCGTGGTCCCCGTCGTGTCGTAATTGGAATAGCGGTAGCCGACGTCAGTTGTCAGATCGTAGATTCCAGGTAAGAAGTGGGCGATGGGCAGCCGCAACTCCAGGAACGCTTCATCGATGTCGTAGTGCTCGTTGATATTGACCAGCGCGCCTGAAAACCCGGCGAGATCGCCGGACGTTTCAGCGCCGTCCGGATTGAAGGTCACGGTGTCCTTGCGGTGTTCGTAGCCCAGGTTGACGGCTGCTCCGTCGTTCGCCCAGGGCGTCTGCAGTCCGTACTTGCCCAGCTCGCCGGTAAAGTCGACGTGAGCGATCTGCTCCGTGTTGTTGCCGTATGCGGTCCCCGGTGTCGCCAAGTAATTGAGCGCCGCTGGGGTCACTCCACCCGTGGTGAAGATGTTCCACGGAACGCACTGCCCGCCACTGATGCAAACAGGCGCCCCGGTCACGGGGTTGGCCGTCACCTGCAGTGCGTTGTTGATCTTGGCGTAGTCGAGAAAATCGCTATTGCCCTGAAACGTCGTTACATAGTAGTACGAGGTGTACAGATCGTACGTCCAGCCATCGATGACATCGCCTTTTGTCCCGAGGACCGCCCGGATGTTGTTGTGCTCGTAAGAGGAGGTTCGACCCCCGCCCTCGATATTGCGGCGTCCGATTGAGACGTCTGCGCTATTGCCCTTCGAGCCCGGATTTGCCAGATCGCCGGCGATCTGCGCCGGCGTACACAGCAACGCCTGCTGCTGTCCACTGAGGAGGGGATTGCTGCAATTGACGAGCTCGTTGCCGTCGCTCGTGAAGGGATCACCGCCGACAAAGAGGCCCGAGGGAGCGACGACCGCCACGCTTCGATCATCCATCCAACCGAATTCCATGTAAGGCTGGACGTGCTCGTTGAGCCGCTCGTGCGCCATGAATCCGGCCTGGAAGCGCTTGTCCTGGCGCTGCAGGTACTCGAAGTTGTTGAAATCGAATACCGCAGGCGGGCTCGATCCCGCCTGCGGCCAGGGGAGAAACTGGTTGCCCACGACGGTGTAGCGCGTACCGGTCCCAGGCGCAATTCCCTCCGGGTTGAAGCGATTGGAGTTCGAGCTGCCAAGACACTCCACGCCCGAAAAGGTGGGTGAGGCCACAAGACCGTTCGAGATCAGCTGGCAGTCCGAGAAGTCGCGCGCCGAGGCAGTCACCGGCTGTTGCTGGTGATAGACAAAATAGCCGGTGAAGTTGCCCTTGCCGTCATCGAAGTTCTGACCCATGAGTATCGAGAGGTCATGCTTGTAGCCATCGCGGATGCTGCCGGTGGGAACTGACGGCTGCGCGCTGAATCCGGTGTTGGGATCATTCGCACCCAGCAGTCCCTCGATGTAGTGATTGTGCTGGTCGTGCTGGCTGAAGCCGTACTGCCCATCGATCTGGATGCCTTCGAAGTCCTTCCTGAGAATGAAATTGACGACGCCGGCGATGGCATCTGAGCCATAGGTGGCGGAGGCGCCACCCGTCACTACATCGACCCGCTCGATCAGCGGCACCGGTATCTGGTCTATATCGGGCGCAGCATTTTGATTGGAAGTGCTGGGGTCACCGGTGCCGAGGCGGCGCCCGTTCACCAGCACGAGCGTGCGCTGCGGACCCAGGCCGCGCAGGTCGATCGTCGTGAAGCCTCCGGTCGTCGTCAAAGGGCTCGAGGTATTACCGTAGTCCGAATTGGCTCCGATGATATTCTGCGGCAGCTGATTCATCAGATCCGTGATGTCGGTGGTTCCCTGCAGCCGGATTTCCTGACTCGACACGATCGTGGTGGGACTGGTTGCCGAGATGTTGGCCGGCACCGGGATTCTCGAGCCGGTCACCACCACCTCTTGAATAGGAACCGCCGCTTCCGCGGCCGGCGCCTGCTGAGCGTGCGCGTCGAGCAGGCATACGCCGGTGAATATCGCGAACATGGCGCCGATGAGCGCCTTGCGCGTGCGAGTCATGTGCATCTCCCCGTTGGAATTTCGTTCGACCTCGTCGTTGCTCTCGTACCACGCGCATCCGGGTCACGCCGCGCGTGCGTAGCCGAGTGAAGGCTTTCAAGGGGATGGGACGATATACGCCGGAGACTCGTGCGGTGCTTCAATGTGACGAAGCCGCACGGGCGCGTGACGAGCTGCTCTGGCGCGGTGATGAAACCGCGGGGCTGCGCAACGCGCGGCAGCCAGGAGCACTGCAGCGGCGGACGCCGCGCGCAGCGTTGCCCGGGTTATGCGTGTTAAATCAGGAGCCGCGCCGGACCATTTGCGCAACGGCGCGCGCCGACCGACCGACACGAGGCGCTTGCAAGCGCTCGCGCCTGTGACGCATGCTCAACAGGAACGTTCGGCACTGCCTGTTGGGAGGTTCGCATGCGACGAGCTGCGCTGATCACGGCAAAGCGGGGATTCGCTGCACAACGGCCCTGTTCCGACGTGCCCCCCGCACGACATGAGTTGCCGCTGAGGGCTTCGATGCGGCGAACAGAGCGAGGCGAAGTCATGCGGGCTGTGCGGAGCTGCTTGCTGAGCGGCTGTCTGTTGGGTGCACTCGTTGCCAACGCCGCACCGCCGGAAGCGGTGCAGCAACGGGACGGACAACACGATTTCGACTGGGACATCGGTAGCTGGAAGGTTCACGTGAGGCGCCTGCTGCATCCGCTCTCGGGCTCCACCACCTGGGTCGAGTACGACGGTACCGACGTGGTACGCAAAGTCTGGGATGGCCGCGCCAATCTGGGGGAGGTCGAGCTCGACGGTGCGGCGGGTCACCTCGAATTCCTGACGCTGCGCCTCTACAACCCCGAGTCTCACCAGTGGAGCATGAACATCTCGAACAGCACGGCGGGTACTCTGAGTGCGCCCGCGGTCGGTGGGTTCGAAGGCGGGCGCGGCGAGTTCTATGATCAGGAAGCCTATAAGGGCAGAACCATCCTGGTTCGATTCGAGGTGTCAGTCTTGACGCCGACTTCGTGTCGCTTCGAACAGGCGTTCTCGGTCGATGGCGGCAAGAGCTGGGAAGTGAACCTGATCGTTACGGAGACGCTGCAGAAGGGCAAGCTGAACCGGAGTGGGACAGGCGAATGATGCCGAACACTGATCAGGCTGTTCGAGCGGGACGAGGTGGCGCGCGACGCCGCAGAGGCAGCGCCGCGAGAATCGTGTCGCGATAGGCGTGACCGGAGTGCAGGCGCGCGCCGGATACGAGCGTGAACGCGAAGGATCCGTGTCCGATCGGTTGAGCGTAGGCGATCGCGCGGAGGTTGAGCAGAAGCGAGCGCTCGATTCTCACGAAACCAGCGGGCGCCAGTACGGCGTCGAGCCGCTTGAGCGATTCGCGGGCGATGTATTCAACGCCCGAGAGGTGGTAGGTGACGTAGTTACCCGCGGATTCGACGTAGTCGATCTGGTACGGATCCAGTGGGTAGAGCCGATGCTCGCGCTCGCCGACGAGCAACAATGGCCGGCGCGCATCGCTGTCACCGGGCGCCGCGGTCATTGCCGGGTAGGGCCGGCGTGCTTCGGCCGGGCGCGGCATGCCGCGCGCTCGTGCCCGCAGGATGGAGTCGGAGAACGCCGCCTCGTTCACGGGCTTCACAAGATAGTCGATGGCTCCGGCGGCGAAGGCGCCCGGGGCATCCCGCGCGCTCGCGGTGACCAGAATCGTGCGGCGCTGGTGCCGCCGCCGCAGCGCGCGCAGGACATCGAAGCCGGACATGTCGGGCAGGTCGGCATCGAGGAGCATCAGGTCAGGTCGCAGTGACTCTACGGCCTCGATGGCCTTCGCGCCCGTGCCCGCCTCACCTACAACGTGCATGTCCTGCGCGCGCTCGCACAGCCTGATCAGTCCTACGCGAGCCGCCGGCTCATCATCGACGATGAGGAGATTCATAAGCCCGTATGGAGACCTCCGGTAGCGCGATCCGTGCCGCTCGCTGCATATCACACTTGTTGGCGCGGGCCGCGTCCAGAGCGGTTTCTCGCGCTCATCCGGAAATCGCCTACGGTCGTCCCTGGATTTTTTTGGTGGCGGAGCAACGCCCGGGTGAGGGGGCTGGCGGTCAGTCCTTCGAGCCGCCGACGACGAACTGCCCAATGTGCTCACGGACTTTGTGGCGATAGCGCTCGCTGCTCGTCACGGTGGTGCCGCCGCTGAGCACGAACACGTAGTCGCCGCGCGGAGTGCGGCTCACCTGCCGGACATGGTTGACGTTCACCATGCAGGAGCGGTTGATCTGCAGCATCGGCTGTGAGCGCATCGACTCTTCGGCCTGAATGAGCGTGCTGCGTGCGTGGAACGATTCCTTGCCCACCGTGAGGACGACATAGTTGCGGTTCGCGGTCACGAGCTCGATCTGGGCTACATCGACCATGTGCAACGCGCCGCCGGTCTCAGCCAGCAGCCGCGGCCGCGCCTCCAGGCGGGTCTGCGACAGACGCTGCAGCTCCGCGAGGGTCGCTGCGGCGATCTGGTAGTTCGCGGAGTTGCGCGCCGCATAGCGCTCGCGCACCCGACGCAACATGATACGGAAGCGCTCCCGGTCAAAGGGCTTGAGCAGGAAATCCGCGGCATTCACCTCGAACGCCTGCAGCGCGTAGCGGTCAAACGCGGTGACGAAAACCACGAGCGGCGCGCTGCCGGCCTCGAGCGCTTGAGCGAGCTGCATCCCCGAGACACGTCCCATCTTGACGTCGAGGAATATGAGATCCGGCGCCTGTTGCGGGAGCGCTGCGAGCGCGCTCTCGGCGTCGGCGTATTCCCCGACTACATCGATGTCCTGCTCGGCGGCGCAACGCTCCCGCAAGGCCTTGCGGGCCGCCGCTTCGTCGTCGACGATGATGGCCCTCACAGCCACCGCGCTCCCATCGCCGCCGCAGCCCCGGCGCGCCACTCGCGCAGCACCGGCAGGGTCAGGGTTGCCTCCCAGGTCGACGAACCGACACGGCCGGAGGTCAGGACAGCACGTTCGCCAAACTGTACCGCGAGTCGCTCACGCACGTTGCGAAGCCCGAGCCCCGCGGTCCTGGCGTCGATCGAGACGGTTGAGTTCACCACTCGCAGCTGCAGGCGCTCTGGTGACAGGTCCCAGGTCACGTCGATCCGTACCGGGCCACTGTGATCTGCGAGGCCATGCACGACTGCGTTCTCGACCAGCGGCTGCAGGATGAGACTCGGCACCCAGACGGCGGGCACATCGGCGCCATTGCGCACATGCACCGTCAGACGATCCGCGAAGCGGCCGATCTGCAGGCCAAGATAGAGCTCGACGAACTGCAGCTCGTCCCGCAGCTGGGTGAAATCGCACTCGCCAGCCTGAAGCAAGCCCCGCAGCAGATCGCCGAGCGAGGCAATCAGACTCTCTGCGACTTCCGGTTCGCCGCTGATGCGCGCCTGGATGGTGTGCAGAACATTGAAGAGGGTGTGGGGTGAAAGCTGGGTACGCAACGCGGCCAGACGCGCGCCGGCCCAGTCGCGCCGCAGCTCGGAGTTGCGCAGCTGCAGCTCATGGTAACGCCGATAGGTCGCAACCCCGGTGATGAGCGCGAGGCCGAAACCATAAGCGAGCAGTGCCGTCGCGGTGCTCGAGACCCACACCGCCCAATCGCCTTTGGTGAAGACGCCAAACGGGACGGCGGGCGTGCCGAAGACGGCGCGGAGGATCCAGCCGCCGACGAGCATCATCCAGTACATCAATAGGGAAAACCCGAGCGCCAGCGCGAGCTGTTGCGGCACGCGCCGCCCCGCCGGCCCCCAGCCGAGGCGAACTGCCGTGGCATAACACAGCAGCAGCAGCGGGAGCATCAGCACGTGCTGCATCAGGCGGTGCTGCCACGGGAAGAAGACCATGACGCCGGTCATCTCCTTGAGCTCGATACGCATCGCCTCGTGGTACACGATGGCCGTCAGCGTGACATAGGCCCAGAAGAGGCTCGCGAGAATGAGCACGCCGCGGCGGGACAGGAATTGTTGCTCGTCCTCGACCAGCGGAGCGGCAGACGGCCGGAATGCGGTGGGAATCGCGACCATAAGGGGATCAATGCCGCTCAAATCGTACCACTGCGCGGGTTTCGTCCAGCCTCGATGTGGCATAACGAACGCGGTCCCGGCTGACCCTGAGGCCGTTGTGCACCAGGGTATGTCGCATCCAGGGACGAGCGCCGGGCTTTTTGGGACGAGTGTTCTGCTCTCCCGTGGTCCTCGACGACAGCGAAGTTCCGGAGCCCGAGACCATCTTCCTCGTGCCCGTAGCCCGCTGGTCGGACGGAACAGCGGGGCCGATTGTGTAGCCGACACCCACGGGCGTCGTCACAGCAGCGCCCGCCTTCATCACATTTTTTCATGACCGCCGTTGCGCGCTGCTACGTTGGCGGCGTGAATCTCATCGACAGCGTCGCTCAATTCCGCACACCGTTCGTGGTACGCAACTGCACGAGCGGCCAAGTGACGGCTCTCAACAACACCGCGGACTGCGCCGAGCCCGTCGCGCGCTGTCCCTTGCGTTACGTGCTGAGCGACAACCTGACGCGCTTATGTGCCGATCTGGCCTACTCCAAAGGCGCACGCACCGTCGCCTGCGCGGATCTGCTGCATGTGCCCGCGGAGACCTTGTGGGTGGAGTGGTGCAACGAGCCCTGGGAGAACGCCCTGCAGCAGTATGGCTTTCCGTTGATCGAGGCGGGCGCGCAATGGGTGGGGCGACGCGGGGCGTGGGTTCGCTCATCGCAGGACGGCCGCCGCGGCCTGGTGCGCACATTCTGGAGCGCCACCGCCGCCGATGTGCTCGCGAGCAGCGTCGAGGCGTATTTCGACTTCGATACGGCGGCAGGCGAAGAGCCCGACCCGATCGATCGGCAAGCGGGGTTCGCCGGGACGGTCTATGACAACGAGCGCTCGGACGATGACATCCTCGGCCGCTGCTTTCGCTTTCGCTACGAGCAGAGCTGGTCGCAGTACTACGGCAGCGCCGGACTGTCGAGCGAGCTGAGCTTTGCGCTATGGCGGCACGCCGTCGGCACGATTGCGATGGACATTCCGATGCTGATCACGTTCTTTCTCCTGCTTGCGACCCGCAGCGGACTGCCGCAGCGTGCGCAGACATTCGAGCACCTCAACCGGCGGCGGCGCCAGAGCGGGAAGGCGCCGCTGCTGGATCACATCGAGGTCAGTGCACCCGTGATGCCCGAGTACCGGGACTGCCAGCGAGGTGAGCCGCGGGTTACCCGGATGACTCCGCGGCTTCACCACGTCCGCGGGCACCTGGTGCGCCGCGGCAGCCAGATTTTCTGGCGCGTACCCCATCTGCGGGGCAGTGCGCGCTCGGGAATCGTGCGCTCGCGCACCGTCACGTGGACCTTCGAAGGGGCACGCGCCGGCGCTGCGACCGAAGCGACGTCCGCGGCCGCCCGGCGCGCGCATTGACGAGGGCGCCTTTAGGGGGAGATCCTTACCGAAAGTGCCGCGCTGCGACTCCGCTGACCGACGCCGACTCAACAATTGGCTGAACGGATGTACGCAACGATGGCAGCGTAGGTCGCATCACTGAGCGACCCGTGTGCCGTCGGCGGCATCGTCGTGCGGATGCGGTCGAACAGAGCCAAAGCATCGCGCTCGGCCCAGCGCGCAGCAAAGCTGCCGCCGCACAGTGGGGGAGCCGGATCCCGGCCAGCTAAATTTTCTCCATGGCAGGTTGCACAGGAAACTGTATAAGCGCCCTGCCGAGATTCACTTGATCCAAGGCCTGGTCTTGTTGTAATGCAGCGCCAGCTCTGGAACCATTTGCTGCTGGGACCACGATGATTTGGCCGTAGGACCAGGGAAACTCCTTCGAGGAATACAGGTAACTCCCGGCCCTCTCGAAAGTTACCGTCTTGACCTGTGTCGGGGCCAATGTCCCTGTGGTCCAAGAGCCATCTTGCCCAACAATCGTGTGCGGTAGATATCCATTATTGATGAACGTCACCGAGGAGCCTGTGCGAACCCGGGCTCTGTAGGGATTGAAAGCGTACTCATTGAGACGGTAACGGCGGCCGTTCCCGGGAATTTGCTCAAGTGTAAGGGTCTCGATTTGGTTCGTGTCCTCGATCGCGCCTTTGACGGCTTCTCGCGGCGGAGGCGCAATGGGTGCTGCTTGCGGCAGTTTACCGCCCAGCGTAAATGCCCAGACTTTAGATCCGGCAATGAAGGCAACGTATTGCTTACCGTCAACGGCATAGCTCATGGGCGACCCATCGCCAACCGCAAAATCAGTTTGAAATCGCCACAGTGTTTCGCCAGTCGTGGCGCTGTACGCTTGCAGAGTGCCATCGCCTCCCTGGTGAAAGACTAGACCGCCCCCAGTACTAAGTGCGCCGCCGTTACTCTTCAAGCCGGAATCATCGTACGAGGGGAGTTCCTTTTTCCACACCACCTTGCCCGTGCGGCTATCGAGGGCCGCTACCACGACTGTCGGCGGTGGAAAGTTCGGGACACGATAGCCGCCGCCGGTGATATCGAAGACATACGGGTCATCAGCGGTTCCCAGCTGCATCAGGGAGTCGGTCCCTTGAGCATAGAGGTAACCGGTCTTGGGGCTGAACGACATCGGCGCGATACGAACACTTGCAAATTGCGCCAGCCGATTGGGCACATCGTGAGACGGTGGGTCGTAGACGCAGCCAAGAAGAAAACCTGCCGGAACTTTGTTCTTCCAGCTATCGCACGGAGGTAGGATTGATTCGGCACCGCGTGGAAATGGCTGCGTCGGTGCAGTGAAAACGACCGGATTTTGAGGAACCGGGCGCTCTTCGATCGGGGTCAGTGGTTCGCCCGTCGAACGATCGTACACAAACAGATAGCCGTCTCCGCGCATCACCGCCACGGCTTTTCGCGCCCGACCGCCGGTCTTTGCATCAAACAGCACTGGAGACACGGACAGATCTGATTCCCATATGTCGTGGTGCACGAGCTGACGGTACCAGCGAAGCTGCCCGGTATTCATCTGTAAGGCGATGAGGGACACGCTATAGAGATTGTCACCCGGGCGTACCTTGCCCCCTGTCGCAGGTCCAGGATTGCCGGTTACAAAATAGAGCAACCCGAGGGCGGGATCGGCGGCCCCCGCCGCCCAGGGGTTCCCGCCCCCGGAGCGCCAGATTTCGCTGCGTGGCGGCCAAGTCTCATGCCCCGGCTCACCCGGTCCCGGAACCGTCGGTGTTCGCCACAATACCCGCCCGGATCTTGCATCCACAGCTACCACTTGACCCCGGGAATGCTCGATACCCAGGCCGAAGTACAGCACCCCATCAACGTAGAGCGGCGGACACGTGACCCCTCTTGCAATCGGCAGGGGGTCCTCGCTGACCGATTCGTCCCAGGCTACCTGCCCGGTCTTCTCGTGCAATGCAATGACATGTCCATTCACAAGTCCGGCAAAGACGAGCCCTACACCTAGACCGAGTCCCCAGGAACGAGAAATCGCAAGCCCCGATGTCTGCGCAGAGACGGGATCGCTGAAGCCCTGCTGGTTCACAAGTCTGTGGGATTCCGTTTTATGCACCCAGAGAACGCTCCCGCTGCGCGCGTCGAGTGCGTAAACACGTGCGCCTGCAGCGAAGAACATCAGGCTGTCATGCACGATCGGTGTCATACGCGATGTGGCACCGTCCGCAAACGGTTCTGATACCCACACGGCGCCCAGTTTCGCGATGGTCTTGAGACTTATCTGACCGAGGGGTACGTAGCGGTTGTTCGCAAGATCACCATGAATTGAGACCCAATCATGGTTGAGTCCGAGAGTTCCCGCGACAACCCCCGTTGCTCTCGACAGCAGAAGTGCTACACACCCCGTGAGAACAACGGTTGCGCGTACTGACCTGGCTTGACACGGCGCGGCGATCGGATTGCAGCACCTGATCCTTCTAGCCAGCGGACGTCTGCGCAATCTCGCGTGCAGGGACCGTCCTTCGTCATTACGCATGACTCAATTGTCTGACGGTCTGTCGCCCGAAAAGCGGATCACCGTTGCTCCCGTCACCGGGCCAATGGTCGCCTTGTCACTTACGTACAGCCGCACCTCGCGCTCGAAGCGCAGGGGCCCCTGAATGGCGGCAGCCGGTCCGATCACGATACGGGGCCTGCGGGTATTCCAGTTGAACCAGCCGGAGGACTTCTCCACAACAATGCCACCTTCGACACGCGAGCTGCCGGTGACATCAATGTCTCCCCCGACGGTCCGCAGCCCACCTGCTACGTGAGCAGCCGCCAGGACGATGTGGCCGTTAACGTTCTCGACCCGTCCTCCAACGTCCGCGCCGTCCTGCAGATGCATCGCGCCGTTCACAGTCGTGACAGCCCGGGCAACGTGTGCGCCAGCGCCTAGCGTGACCTCCCCGTTGACTGTCGAGAGCGAGTCGGCGGTGGCATGCGCACCCATATCGACCGCCCCGTTCACAGTGCCGGCGGTACCGACGATCGCGTTGTCATCAATGTGTATGGACCCGTTCACCGTCCCTACGTCGCCGCTGTGTATGCCTGCGGGCACGTGGATTGAGCCATTGACTGTGCCCGCGCCGGCCTGGGTCGCTGTCACGTCGCCGTTCACGTGGCCGTTCAGGTCGCAACCGATCAGCGTTCCCGTCAGTACGACGAGCGCCGTCAGAAGGTAGTAGTGCTGCATGTCGCGTCCCTCCGTGCGAGCGGGGATTGTACGAAGACAGCAACCTCGGCGTCAGCGAGCAACGCGCGGCGGCATAGGCTTCGCTCTGGCCAGAGCTGCCACGGCGATCGCCGGCCGAGACACTACTTGGCCTTGAAAGATGCAGCAAGCAGCCGCAGGTGGCGCATGCGCTCATCCGTCGAAGGATGGCTCAACAGATACCCTTCCATCGAGGACCCGGAATGGGGTTCAGCCAGTTTCTTGAGGGCATCAGCGAGTAATGCCGGCGACATCCCGTTGTGCAGCAGCAGCGCCGCCCCATAGTCATCAGCCTGTCGTTCGAGGGTTTGCGAATACCTTGCTTGCACCACGGCTGCCGGTGCAACCGCAAGCAGGTGGCTGATATCGCCGATGTAAAGTGTCCAGAACGCTCCGACGGCGGAGCTCTGCAGAAGCAGCTGCAAGGCGTGACGTCCGTGCGCATGGCCCAACTCGTGAGCCAGTACCGCCAGAGTCTGCTGATCGTCACCGATTGACGTGATCAGATCGTCAAGCACAATAATCGTTCCGTCGGGCAGAGTGAAAGCATTGGCTCCCAGTTGGGGCGAACCCCGAAACAACAACGTTGAATCCGAAGTGCCGCCCTCCGGCAGACGCAATCCATGGAACTCGGCACTCAGCGCCTGCTGGCGTTCCTCGGCGATCTTGCTCGGCAGGAGAATTCCGCCGTCCAATATTTTCAGCGTCTGCACGGATAACGTTTTGCCTATTGCCGGCGGCAGGCGATGCGCGCCCTCCGCAGCCGCCCATGGCAGGCCCCATTTGTACGCTACGACCGCGAGCACCACGCACACAACGATCGAGAACAGGACCCATTGCAGATGACGCTGCATGCGATCGACCCACCCATCGCGATGTGCTGTCAACGACAACAAGGTATCAAGCGCATCCAGGTCACGTACTTCGCAAAATGTGCCGTCCTTCAGGCGCAGCCGGCGCGGCGCCCGTCCAAGTCGTTCATCCACTCTTACAGTGGCAAAAGGGACGCGGAAATCCATGTCCTCGCCCGTAACGACGAGATCTTCGCCGACCACCGACAAAGTGACGACGCGAACGCGCGTTGAGCGTCCGTCGAAATAGTCCGCGCGAAGCATATTCAGCCCATCCCGGGCCTACAACGAGATGTCGAAATCGAACGCAGTCGCCGCTTCTTCGCCGACCGCACCGATGGTTTCGGGTTCCGTCTCCACGAATTCCTGTAGATCGCTCGCCGGCAATACTCGCACGGACTCCAACTGAAACTTCGCCAGACGCACTTTGGCCCACGGAATGAACAATCCCAGGGTCAGCACCACGAGCAGAAGGTTGCTCAAGGTGATCCAAATCAGGACAAATGGCGACATGCTGCACTCAATGCGATGTTCGCCGAGCCGTGTGTTGTTCCAGATCAGGTTGGTAATGAGCGCATGAAATGCCGGCCCAATCGAAACCCCCATCAAGAGCAGTCCGCCATAGAGAATGACCAGAGCCCTGAATACTGCGTGCGGATTGGCGTGCATGTCGTGCTTCTGCGCTTGAGACAACGCAGCTAATGCACCGCCGATTCCACTGACGCTGATCACGATTGCGAAGACGACGATGGCTGCCAGTAACAGCAGATAGATCAAATAGAACTGGCCGGCTCGAGCGTGAAAGGAACACCGAGTGCGTCCGAACCAACTGTTGTCGTGCTGATAGGCCTTCAGCCGCTGATGCATAAAGGGCGCCATGACATAAAGCGTGATCAGGGTCAGAAACCCGTTCAGCAGGAAAACACGATAGGCGCCGGCTACGGTACCGCGAAAGTGAAAACGCGTGCCACGCCAACTCGTATTGTAGAGTCGAAACCGGAATGAATTGCGTAGCAGCCACGGCATGACGACTGCGAGGCCAGCTACAGTGACAAACGTTAACGGCGAATGCAGGCGCACCGAAGCGTTGTAGGCAATCAGCATGCCCAGCGCTATCACGCGTCCGATCAAGATCCTGATCGGACTGCCGTGAAAATCGAAGCTCGACCCGGCCACCTCGGTATGCCGATAAAAGTACTGCAGTCGCCGCACCTTGGCCCACGGCGAATAGATGCCCAAGGTGACGATCGTCAACAATAAATTGACGATCCAGACGCCGAAATATTCGCCGCCGCGACCGGTGAAATGCAATTGTTCCGCCGAAACCTTTTCCACGGACCCCGCTCCCTTTGACTCTTATAGGTGTTGCGAAAAAGGCTACCACAGTGCGGCGTGTGTGAGTCTTCGATAGCTGCCGTTCGCCAAGGGCCCGTTTTAGGTCGCGAGCAGCCACTATTGGCACACTTACTGCCACTGCGTCCGGCATCCGGTTTTTAAAAACCTAGGGTCCGGAGTACTCTTTCTCGCCATGACCAACGAATCGCCCGCGTCGGCTTCCGACGATGTCGGCTTCGAGCTCTACGACCTGAGGGTGGAGGTCGTCGGTCCGGCGGATCGACCGATCTACTGCGGTGCTCGCCTGGGTGACTACTTCGAGCTCCACGGCGAAATGCTCAAGCTCCCTCCCGGGCAGGGATTCTCCCTCTACTCCCTCGCCGCACTGCTGCCGCTGCTCCCGGCCAAGCAGCGGATGACCGATCCACATGACTGGATGTCGACGGACGCAGAGATCGCCTGCCCGGACCCCAATTGCCCTACTCGGTTCCGGATCACGCGCATCGGGCGGCGGCGTTTTCGCCGTTCCGACGTGACGGCGGTCACGCCGCCCGACGGCCGCACCAAGTGATCCCCAGGCATTCCTTCCCCCGCGGCTACTCGGTGTCCCGCCTCATCAAGGGCGGCTGGCACCTGGCGGGCGGCCACGGCGCGATCGATTCCGGGCAGGCGGTGAAAGACATGGCGCGGTTCGTCGAGGCCGGCATCACGACCTTCGACTGCGCCGACATCTACACCGGCGTCGAAGCACTGATTGGTTCCTTCCGCCGCGCCTACCCCTCCCTGGCCGGGCAGGTCCAGGTGCACACGAAGTTCGTGCCCGATCTGTCCGAGTTGCAGACACTGGACCGCCGCTACGTCGAAGCCGTCATCGATCGATCCCTGACACGGCTCGGGATGGAGTGTCTCGACCTCGTGCAGCTTCACTGGTGGGACTTCGCCCTGCCGCGCTACGTGGAAACGGCTCTCGAGCTGGATCGACTGCAACGCGCCGGCAAGATCGCGCGTCTCGGTGTGACGAATTTCGATACGCTGCATCTCGAACAGCTGCTCGCCGCGGGCGTGCCCGTCGTCGCACACCAGCTCCAGTATTCACTCCTCGACGACCGGCCAAGAGCGACCATGGTGGCTTGCTGCCGCGATCACGACATAGCGCTGCTGTGCTACGGAACCGTGGGCGGCGGATTTTTGTCGGAGCACTGGCTTGGCCGGCCGGAGCCCGCCGCCGCGCTGGCGAACCGGTCCTTGATCAAATACAAGCTGATCATCGATGACTTCGGAGGCTGGGCGCTGTTCCAGGAGTTGTTGACGATCCTGGCGGCCATTGCGCGCAAGCACCGCTGCGACATCGCCTCCGTGGCAACCCGTGCGGTGCTTGACTTGCCGCAGGTTGCTGCGGCTATCGTCGGCGCCACGAGCGCGGCCCACCTGCCGGCTCACGCGCGCATTGACGCATGGCGCCTCCAGACCGAAGATCGGGCAGCCATCGCGTCGGTGACAGAGCGCCGCCGGGGTCCGAAGGGGGACGTCTACCAACTCGAGCGTGACCGGACGGGGCGGCACGGCGCGATCATGAAGTACAACTCGAATGCGCTGGCAATTGGTGTCGCGGCCGACGACGTCCGCGCCTGAGTAAATAACGCGGCACCAATGGTCGCGGGCATACGCCGCTCCATTGCCAGCCGCTCACACGGGGAGAGAACCATGACGGCGGAGCGAATTCTCTTAGGTCTAGTGGCGCGCATTGCGCGGAAGCTGCGGGCTGCGATTGGCGCGACATTGATCGGCGCGATGATCATTGGCGCCTCCGTGCCCGCGGGCACCGCTCGCGCGGACCAGGGCGCTGCGCAGTCCGGCTCCGGCACGGCAGCCGCTGGCGCGCCGGCACAGACTCTCGAAGAGGTGGTCGTCACCGCCGAGAAGCGCGAATCAACCGTCCAGAAGACTCCCATCAGCGTGACGGCCATCGAAGGGACTGCCCTGCAGGCCGCGGGCGTGACGGACATGCTCACCCTCGCGCAACAGGTGCCCGGCATCTCCTTCAAGACCTCCGGTCCCGGGCAAACGGAGTTTGAGATGCGCGGCCTGACCTCGACGGGTGGCGAGTCGCCCACGGTTGGTTTCTACCTCGATGACGCCGCGCTGACGCCGGCCGCGATGGCCCAGAACGGCAAGACCGTGATCGACCCGAGCCTCTTTGACCTCAATCGCGTCGAGGTGCTGCGCGGCCCACAGGGCACGCTGTACGGCGCAGGGTCGATGGGCGGCACGATCAAGCTCGTGACCAACCAACCGGACCCGCGCGCTTTCGCGGCGAACCTCGAGGGCATCGGCTCCGGCACATCCGGTGGTGGGTTCAACCACACCGAGAACCTCATGCTGAACGTGCCTCTGATGCAGGACGTGGTCGCGCTGCGACTCGTCGGCACGGACAAGCGCATCGACGGTTGGACCGACCGCGTGCTACTGAGCCCCTTCCCCATCGAGGTCAACAACAGTACCGCGCGCGGTAACGTCGCGGCCGCCCCGGCGGTGGCGTTGTTCCCGCGTTCCAACCTGGAAGAGCTGCGTGGAGGGCGGGCCTCTCTGCTCGCCCAGCCGAACGACCGCTTCAGCGTCACGGTCGGGTACATGCACCAGGAGATCACCCAGGACGGCCCGAGCACCATCGATGGTCCGCCGCTGAACCAGGCGCACTACCAGCCGTTCGACGTCGCGGAGCCCTTCTCGGACAGGTTCAACCTGTACACGCTGACCCTGAAATACAACTTCGACTCCTTCCAGCTCGTGTCCGCCTCGGCCGACTGGGACCGCCAACAGAACCAGACCCAGGACATTTCCGAGGCCATGCAGTTCTTTATCGGCGGGTTCTTCGGCCCTCCGGCGGCCTGGCCGTTCTCGAGCACGGCCACGGTCACCGAGGGAGGCGGCACTTTTTTTGGGCTCGGTGCCGGAACGATTACCGAGGACGACTACACGCGGCAGTACAGCGAGGAATTGCGCCTCACCTCGACCGGCAGCGGGCCGCTGCAGTGGCTGGCCGGCGGGTACTGGGCCGGCTACGGAGCGACATCGCACGTCTACTCTTTCTACCCGGCTACCAACAACGGATTCAACGCCGACTTCGGCACGACCAACCTCGCGGACAATCATCGCAAGGTCGACATCGACCAGTACGCAGCATTCGGCGAGGTGTCGTATCAGTTGCCGAGGTCCCTGAAGGCGACCGTCGGGGCACGGTACTACAGCTATCGCAGCAGTTCGGTGACCAGTGTGAGCGGCGTTTCCGCCAGCGGCACCAGTGCCCCGCTCTTCGGGCACGCGTCCAACTCGGGTGTCACGCCGAAGCTGAACCTCGCCTACATTCCCGACGACAACACGACGCTCTACGGCACCATCTCCAAGGGCTTCCGCCCCGGCGGGCCTAATTCGCCGATCCCGTCCCCGCCGTGCCCGGGCAACGCTCCTACGCAATTCGGGCCGGACAGCGTGTGGAATTACGAGCTGGGTGAGAAGCTGCGGTTCCTGGGCGGACGCGTCTCGATTGCCGGGGACCTGTTCTACATCGACTGGTCCAGCGTGCAGCAGCAGGTCGCCCCGGGTTGCGGCTTCAAGTTCACCGCGAACGCCGGCAAGGCGCGGGCCTACGGTGCGGAGCTGGAGATCGGGCTCATCCTCGCACCTGGCCTGGTGCTGTCGCAAAATGGCAGCTACACGCGCGCGACCAACACGACGGACGTGCCCCTCGCAGGTGTAGTCGCCGGACAACGTCTTCTGGACGTTCCGCAAGCGACGGCGAACACCAGCCTGACATACCGCAGGCCGCTCGCGGGCACCATGAGCTTCGTCGCGCGACTCAATAACAGTTACGTTGGCTCGATCGAGGACATCACTTTCACGCGCAATACGCTCCCGTCCTATGACCTGGCCGGCCTGCGGCTGGGAGTCGAGGATAGGAGCTGGTCGGCAGCGCTGTTCGTGGACAACCTCACGAACAAGAAGGCGCTGCTGAGTGACACCGGCGCGCTGTCGGCGAACGTCCCGATCTTCAACCGCATCGCGACCAACCTGCCGCGGACGATCGGAGTGGATGCGGCGTACAAGTTCTAACGGACCAAGGCAAATGGCGGACGATGACGCCGGTTACCCGCGGCGTTCCTACGCCTGGACGGTCGTCGCGATCCTGGTCGGCACCGCGATCCTGTCGTACACGGACCGGCAGGTGCTGAGCCTGCTCGTCGATCCTATCCGGCGCGATCTGCTCATCAGCGATACCGAAGTCAGTCTGCTGCTCGGAACTGCCTTTGCCGTTGTCTATGGCATCGCCGGGATCCCCTTCGGACTGCTCGCCGATCGCACTTCGCGCCGCAACCTGATCTTCTTTGGTGTAGTCGTGTGGAGCATCGGCACGGTGGCGTGCGGGTTCGCCCACAGCTTCGGCGAGCTATTCGCGGCGCGCGTCGTGGTCGGGCTGGGCGAATCGGTGCTGTCACCGTCCGCCATCTCCCTGATCAGTGACTATTTCCCCGCCTCGCGCCGTGGTCTGGCAGTAGGCAGCTATCTGAGTGGCATCGCGATCGGCAACGGTGCCTCGATCCTGATCGGCGGCGGTGCGCTGCAGCTCGTCGCAGCGGGGGTGTTCGCCGGAACACCGATCGCGGTGATTGCGCCCTGGCGGCTGGTCTTGCTGGTGATCGGCTCGCCGGGCCTCCTGTGGTCGCTCGCAATTCTGCTCATCCGCGAGCCGCAACGGCGAGCCGCCATCGCAGCGGATGCATCCGGTGCCGGCGGCGCATCGGGTCGGCACGCTGCGCTGTGGCGCGTTGCGCCGATCTACCTCGTCGTGGCGACCGCATCGCTCGTCGACAACGCCGTCGGCGCCTGGGCGCCGACGCTGCTGATCCGCGACTTTGGCCGCGATGCGGCTCAGGTGGGCCTGCAGCTCGGATTGCTGCTGACAATCGGCTTCGGGGGCGGCGTCCTGCTCGGGGGCTGGCTCTCGGACCGGGTCGGCCGCGGCGGCCGCTGGTCGCGCAAACTGGGTGTTTGCCTCATCTCGAGCCTCCTCGCCCTGCCGGTGTGCTGGGCCATCGATGCCGCGCACGTCAGGATCGTGATGGCCGCCGTGCCACTGTACTTCGCCCTGTCGGGAATCGTCACGGCGTGCGGCTTCTCCTCGATACTGGACGTGGTGCCGAACCGGCAACGCGGCTTCGCGATGGCGGTGAGTTTCTTCCTGAATGTCGCGCTCGGCGCCGGACTCGGCCCCACCTCCGTGGCGTTGGTCAGTGATCGGGGGTTCGGCAGTGCCGCAGGGCTTGGGCCGGCCATCGCACTGACGGCCGGGGCAGGATTTTTCCTCATAGCGACGGTACTGGTGCTGACGCTGGCCCTGACGCCGCGCGTGGCGGTGTCGTCGTCGTAGCGCAATCGCGGCTGCGGCGCGGGCCGCCGACGCCCTTTGCGAAGCGGCCACTGACGGTTGCCCGGGCGCTTAGCGATTACGTGCCGCACTCCGGTATTCCGCGAACTGCAGCGGATCGTTACCGTGCGCAAAATGCTTGGCGAGAAACGCTTCGCCGTGTTCAAGGATGAAGTAGCGGAACGCTTCGGCCGCCGGGGAGAGCGTCTTGGCCAGGGTGTTGACTACGTGCCAGCGACGCATGACCGGCAGACCCTCGGTTTCAGGAGCCGCGATCAGTTGGTGATCGAGCTCCAGTTGGACGGTGTGTAGCGACAGCAGCGCAACGCCCATTCCGGCCATCACGGCCTGCTTGATGGCCTCGTTGCTCGACATCTGCATGACCACCCGCGGGGTCATCTGATACGCATCCATGAACTCGTCGAGCGCGGCGCGCGTGCCCGAGCCCGGCTCGCGCACGATGAATCCTTCCTCCAGCAGCGCTCGCGCCGGCACCCTCTCGGCGCGCGCAAAGGGATGCTCGACCGACGTCACCAATCCGTGGGGATGCATCGCGAAAGGCTCGGCCCGCGAGGGCCAGTTCTTGGGCGGCCGGCCCATGATCGCCAGCTCAACCGCGCCCTCGCGCATCAGCGCGACCACTTCCTCGCGGTTGCTGGCGATCCGCAGACGTACTTCGACACCGGGGTGCTCGTCCCGGAATCGCGCCAGCAGCCGCGGCAGAAAGTACTTCGCGGCGCTGACCATGGCGACATCCAGCATCCCGGTCTTGAGGCCGCGAAAACGAGCGACCATGTCCTCCGCGTCGCGCATCGCAGCGAGGACCCGCTGTGTGTAGGCGAGCACGTACTCGCCAACCATCGTGAGAGACACCTTGCGGCTCGAGCGATCAAACAGCGGCAGCCCGACTTCCGTCTCCAACTCCTTGATTTGCATCGAGACCGCAGGTGCCGAGAGCCGGAGCTCCTCCGCCGCGCGCGCGAAGCTCAAGTGTCGCGCGACCGCCGAGAAAACCCGCAATTGCCGGAGCGTGGCGTTCTTCATTAAGTGATTCTTAATTTGTCGCTAACTTAAAGTGACTTTACCTGAATGATAGCCTCCCTCTACAGTCGCCTCAAGCAATCGAAGAACGAGGCGGGACGATGGCAATCGCGACTGGAGCCAGCGGCGGCGCAACCGCAATCACGGACGCGAGGCGGCGCTACAAAGCCGGCGTTCTGAAGTACCGGCAGATGGGCTACTGGGAGCCGGACTACGTGCCCAAGGCTACCGACACCGTCTGCCTGTTCCGCATCACCCCACAGGAGGGGGTCGACCCGATCGAAGCGGCCGCGGCGGTCGCCGGGGAGTCGAGCACCGCGACCTGGACGGTCGTGTGGACCGATCGGCTGACCGCTTGCGATACCTACCGCGCCAAGGCGTTCAAGGTCGAGGCGGTGCCGAACAGCCCGGGACAGTTCTTCGCCTGGGTCGCGTACGACATCATTCTTTTCGAAGAGGGCTCGATCGCCAACATGACGGCGAGCCTGATCGGCAACGCCTCGATAAGTTCGGCCGCCCGCTGCTCGGCGCCACGACCAAACCCAAGCTCGGACTCTCGGGCCGCAACTACGGCCGCGTCGTTTACGAGGGGCTCAAGGGCGGTCTTGATTTCATGAAGGACGACGAGAACATCAACTCGCAGCCCTTCATGCACTGGCGCGACCGCTTCCTGTACGTGATGGATGC
>WNFQ01000370.1_pt1 | contig 28518 bp, 25 predicted proteins | sample 5400171 | NCBI WGS metagenome assembly WNFQ01 (sample SAMN13153356, study PRJNA577476) | soil metagenome | isolation source: 20 cm soil under Madrone tree | place: USA:California | collected 2016-06-14
GTCACGCTGCTACTGCTTAAATCACCTTTAGACGTCACATGCACCTCGCCCCATGTTCGAATCGTTCGGCTGAAACCGCTGGTGATTTTGTAATCGCGAAGGTCAATGTGCGCGCTGCACTCCGGGCAGATTGTGGATGCGGCCGCACCGCTGACCTGCTGTTTTCGCTGGCATTCGAAACACTCGATAAGGGAACTGTGTTGCCGTCTCCATAAGGCCTCGAATTTTTGGCGGATAGAGGAATTCTCTGGCGTGGCGGCTTCTTCTTTTACGTGCAGCTGCAAGCCGCGTTTCGGCGCAAACGGAGAAAAGTAACGGCCGCACTGACGGCACATCGAGCTTTTCGCAGCCGCATATTCCATCTGCTTAAAGCCACAATGCGGACATTCCACACTGAGCTTAACAGGCGAAGAATTTGCCACTGGATAACTAAGCTAAATGCCGTTCTTTTATCCGCGTCCTCCAAAAGCCGCCTTGATCGGCTCATCGTGCCGCACAACTTCAGGACGAGTCGATGCTGGCTTTGTCGACACCGTTCCACTGGTGACCTCCGATTTGCCGATAAACGTTGCTCCGTCCTCAATCACGAGACGCGCCGCTTTCAAGTCTCCCTGCAACGTACATTTCGATTTCAATTCGCAGCGCTCGGCGACCGTGATATTCCCATGCACTTTGCCGAACACGGTAATCGATTTGGTTTTGATTTCTCCGCGAATGTCCGCGTTCTCACCGATCGTTAAAACGCCGTCTGAATTGATTTCGCCTTCGACTTTGCCGTCGATGAGAAGTTCTTTTTGAAACTTGATTGAGCCCTTGATCTCGACGTCGCTCGAGAGGACATCCTTGCCAGAATGTTCAGCCATAATTTTTTGATAACTAGTTAATGGTGGTGATGTTCTTGGTTCGTCGCGGTTAGCAACATGGTTATTTTCATCCGCGTCCAAGTTCGACGATTCTTCTGCGATCGACGACACCGGTCTTTGCGGAATGAATTTTCTCAGCATTTGTTATTATTGGGACGCTTCCCGACGCTGTCAACGGATTCTCGGGGAACACGCACTGTTTATCGCTCAGCGACCCGGTAAAGCTTCATGGCGCCATTTTGCGCCGAGAGAACGAGGAACGGCGGCGCCCTCGTTGCCGTTCTATCCAGCACGGCGCACACTGGGTGCTGAGGCGTGGCCGACCCCAAAATCTGGGCTGAATTTTGCGCCGCGCGCTCCGAATCGTACACGAGCACCCACGCAACCTTGTGATCTTCGAGAATTTTGCGTGCCGTTTCCCAATCTTCACTGATAAAAAAACGCGCGCTCTCCCCAATTCCCCGCACGCTCTCATGCGAGCTGCCGGCTACGCCGGGTTGACCCGACCGATATGCAATCGCTGGAGAAAGCCACCATTGCGCGAGAAACGGGCGCCTCTCGGAGGATTGCAAAACAAGCGCCAGGTCGTGCAACTGCACCGACTCGTTCCGCTGTTCGATCCTGCGAACGTATTCCCCTTCGTTAGGCCAAAGTCGCGTGTCCCAATCGTGCAAAATCGGGAAGAGCGATACGATGAAAATCGACCACGCGAGCACGCGCGACTTGAACGGCTCGAGCAAACTTGGCAGCGCGAGCGCGAAAATCGACAGAAAAAAATAAGCCCAGCGTGCCTGCCAAATCGTCAGGACATAGGTCGCCGCAAGCAAAACAATCACGAAGATTGGCAGCGGACTTTTGCGACGAAGTGCAAACCAAATGAGAACGGGCGCGGCGATCAACAGCCAGCCAGCCCATTGAAACCAAATCGGATGCAGCGGCGAAACTGAGACCAGCTCGCCGACAGTACGCGACCAGTTTTCAAAGGTCGGGTCGGAATAAAATGGCCGCAATTCCGGGAGGCGCCGCTCAATGAGAAACGCGACCGCCAGAATTATCAGGAATAGGATCCAGCCTATGCGGCGATGCTGTGCCAAAAAAAATTCCCGGTGTCGCAAGGCGGCACAACCAGCGACAAGTGCTAACAAGACCAACGGTTCATAAAGTGAGACCCAGAGTGCGACTCCCCAGGCCGTCCCGTTTAGGATGCTCCATTTTGTCGATTGTTCGAATTGCAGCGTCCACTCCGAGCAAATCGCGACCGTAACGAGTAACATTACTAATGACTGATGATCTGGTCGCCCCAGCTTGGTCCCGTGCACGAGAACAGGGCTGATTGCGTAAAGCACGAGCATTGTCCAGCGATACCGGAGGGTCATTCGCCGCGACCACCACCAGAGAAACCAGCCTCCAAACAAGCCGAGCAGCGGCGAGATCAGCGCACCCGCCAAATCGGTTGCGTGTGCCGTGAAGGGTTTTAGCATCACCGCCAGCCCGACGATCAGGTAATCAAAGGGCGCCGTCGTATGTGGAGTCGTTCCCTGAGGAAAATTTTCGAAATCGTGATAACGGACGACTAATCCCGGCTTTTTCTCGCACATCCGCACACGCGTCATGCGCGCGTAACAATCTGCATCGGTGAAATAAACATTCCCGTTGACGAAAACGTCCCGATAATTCGCACATCGCGCGGCCAGAATCAGCACGCTTAGCGTCGTGATCCCGATAATGGCTAAACCGGTGCGCGCGACTCGTTGCACGACATCGATAATCGCAAATCGAAGATCGAAAATCGAAGATGAAATTTGGCCTACCAAGCCGTAGTCTTTGGAGCGCATTGAGGAAAGTCAAAACACCGCCCGCCTTCACTTTGTTACGGCGTGGCAGCCTTCGGTTTTTCGCTGCGCTCCAAAGCGAAGGCTGGGCCCGCCAGGATTCGAACCTGGGACCAAGGGATTATGAGTCCCCTGCTCTAACCGCTGAGCTACAGGCCCGTATAATTACGGAAGTAAACACAGCAAACCGCTCGTGACCAACCCCGAAAACGTTTCGGGGCTGCTCTAGCCGTGACGAGAAGCGGTTTATTTGGCCGGCAACGCAGCGGCGCTTTCTTGAAGGAGCGAGTCGAGTTTGTTCAGGTCGATCGGTTTCACAAGGTGATGTTTGAATCCGGCCTCCTGACTTTTACGGATATCATTTTCCATTCCGTAACCGGTAAGAGCAATTCCGAAAACTGGTCGCTCGGAGCGCAGCGTTTGCATTAGATCCGTTCCGCTGCCATCGGGCAGGCCGAGATCGCTGATCAGGACATCAAACTCTTCCTTCGAACTCAGATCGCGCGCAGATCGCAGATCACGAGCCGACTGCACATGATAGCCGCGCCGGCGAAGCAAATTCGTCAGCGACCGATTGGTGTCTTCGTGGTCCTCGACGAGCAATATCCGCATCGCCTGACGTTGTGCCGTCCTGGGTGAAACAGTTGCTGGCTCTTCCTGAGTGGCTGTCTTTTCGCAAGTCGAAAAAATCAATGTAAACTTGGCGCCTTCATTCCGGCCAGCGCTTGCCGCCGTGATTGTTCCGTTGTGCGCTTCGACAAGCGTTTTGCTGATGGCAAGACCGAGACCCAATCCACCCAGTTGCGTTACACCCCCTTGTTCAAAAGCATCGAAAATTTTCGGCAACGACTCAGGCTCAATCCCAACGCCGGTGTCAGCCACTTCAATCCGCAGCTGATCGCCAGGATCATTGCTCGTGGAAATACGAATTTGCCCGTCTCTGGGGGTAAACTTCACCGCGTTGTTTATCAGGTTCCAAAAGATCTGCTGAAGTCGGGCTGGGTCTGCTCGCAAATGGACCTTTTGTGCGGCGAGATCGAGCCGAAGTCGCAGGTGCTTCTGTTCAATTTCCGCCTTACAAATTTCGAGCGCATTTTGCAGCAACGTATGCGCATCAAGGACCTCAAAATTGAGTTGCACCTTGCCTTTGCTAATGCGCGTTAGATCAAGCAGATCATCGATGAGCCGGGCCTCCAACTCCACGTTGCGGCGGATCATTTGCAATGAGTCGTGAACATGCACCGGCAGGCCTTGCTCACTCTCGAGCGCGACCGCGGAGGCCAGCACCGGCGTGAGAGGTGTGCGCAACTCATGGCTGAGCATGGCGAGAAATTGATCTTTCGCGAGATTAGAGCGTGCCTTTTCCTGCAACTCTTCGTTCGTCTTCTGCAACTCTGCCGCCAGGGATTGCGATTGTTTAAGCAGATTTTCCGTTCGCGTGTTTGCTTCGATGGTATGGAGCACAATGCCGATGCTCTCTGTCAGTTGATCGAGAAACGCCTGATCCGTAGGGTTGAAGCGCTCGAGCGATGAGAGTTCTATGACTGCTTTTACTTCTCCCTCGAATAAGATCGGCAGAACAACGATGTTCATCGGACGTGATTCGCCCAAACCCGAACTAACTCTCACATAATCGCTGGGCACATCGGTCAGGAGAATGCGTTGTTTTTCCAGCGCCGCCTGCCCAACCAGACTCTCCCCCAACTTGAAATGGCTCTTTGCGCCTTTTCGCTGGCGGTATGCGTAGCTTGCCAGGAGCCTGAGTTCAGGCTCTTCTACGGAGTTACTCATGATATAGAACGCACCGTGCTGCGCGGAGACGACCGGGGCCAGCTCTGACAAGATCAATTTACCAACCGTCAAAAGGTCCCGCTGCCCCTGTAGCATGCGCGAGAATTTCGCGAGATTGGTTTTGAGCCAGTTCTGCTCCTCGTTCCGCAAAGTGGTGTCTTTCAGATTGCGGATCATTTCGTTGATGTTGTCCTTCACGAATGCAACCTCGCCCTGCGCTTCTACCTGAATCGATCGTGTCAGGTCGCCTTTGGTGACCGCCGTCGCAACGTCGGCGATAGCGCGAAGCTGCGTAGTCAGATTCGCTGCCAGCCGGTTTACGTTATCAGTCAAATCGCGCCATGTGCCGGCGGCTCCAGGGACGCTGGCCTGGCCGCCCAGTTTTCCTTCAACTCCGACTTCACGCGCCACAGTGGTAACTTGATCCGCAAAAGTGGCTAGCGTCTCGGTCATGCTATTGATGGTGTCGGCGAGCTCGGCGATTTCGCCTTTCGCCTCGACAAGCAGCTTTTGCTTCAGATCGCCGTTGGCGACCGCGGTAACAACTCTCGCGATACCACGCACCTGATTCGTCAGGTTCCCGGCCATGAAGTTCACGCTGTCGGTCAAATCTTTCCAAGTGCCTCCGACTCCCTTGACCGTAGCTTGTCCTCCAAGTTTCCCTTCGGTGCCGACTTCCCGTGCGACACGCGTCACCTCCGACGCGAAGGAGTTGAGCTGGTCCACCATCGTGTTCACCGTATTTTTCAGCTCAAGAATTTCGCCCTTCACGTCCACCGTGATCTTCTTAGATAGATCACCACGGGCGACAGCCGTCGTTACGCCGGCAATATTGCGCACCTGGCCAGTGAGATTTCCGGCCATCGAGTTCACCGAGTCGGTCAAGTCTTTCCATGTGCCCGCAACGCCGCGCACGTCCGCTTGCCCGCCCAGTTTTCCTTCGCTGCCCACCTCGCGCGCTACACGTGTCACTTCGGATGCGAACGAGCGAAGTTGGTCCACCATCGTGTTAATGGTGTCTTTGAGTTGCAAGATCTCGCCCCGAACATCGACCGTGATTTTCTTTGAGAGATCACCGTTAGCGACTGCGGTTGTGACGTCGGCGATGTTGCGAACTTGCGCAGTAAGGTTGCCGGCCATTGAATTCACGCTGTCGGTGAGATCCTTCCAGGTACCGGCAACTCCTTCCACTTCGGCCTGGCCACCCAGCTTTCCTTCGCTGCCCACCTCACGCGCCACACGCGTCACTTCCGAGGCAAATGACCGAAGCTGATCGACCATCGTGTTGATGGTGTCTTTCAGTTCCAAAATCTCGCCCCGAACGTCGACGGTAATTTTTTTCGACAAGTCGCCAGTCGCGACCGCAGTTGTAACATCGGCAATATTTCGTACCTGACCAGTAAGATTACCGGCCATTGAATTCACGCTGTCGGTCAAATCTTTCCACGTGCCAGCGACGCCTCTCACGTCAGCCTGGCCGCCGAGCTTTCCTTCGGTGCCAACTTCGCGAGCTACCCGCGTCACCTCTGCCGCGAAAGAGCTGAGCTGATCGACCATCGTGTTGATGGTGTTTTTCAGCTCCAGGATCTCTCCTTTTACGTCAACTGTGATTTTCTTCGACAAGTCTCCGCGCGCGACGGCAGTCGTGACCGCGGCAATATTACGCACCTGCCCAGTGAGGTGTCGGGCCATCGAGTTGACGCTGTCGGTCAAATCTTTCCATGTCCCCGCGACGCCACTTACCTCGGCCTGACCGCCTAGAATTCCCTCCGAACCGACTTCCCTGGCAACGCGCGTCACTTCCGAGGCAAACGAGCTAAGCTGATCGACCATCGTGTTGACCGTATTTTTCAGCTCGGCGATTTCACCCTTCACATCGACCGTGATTTTCTTCGATAGATCCCCATTGGCGACCGAAGTCGTGACGAGCGCAATATTTCGCACTTGTGCAGTGAGGTTACCAGCCATGAAGTTCACTGAATCGGTCAAGTCTTTCCATGTGCCCGAAACGCCGCGCACCTCAGCCTGGCCACCGAGAATTCCTTCGGAACCCACTTCGCGCGCGACTCGCGTGACCTCTGAAGCGAACGAGCTAAGTCGATCAACCAGCGTGTTGATCGTGTTTTTCATCTCAAGAATCTCGCCCTTCACATCAACCGTGATTTGCCTCGAGAGGTCGCCATTGGCGATCGCAGTCGTGACTTCGGCGATATTACGAACCTGCGCCGTGAGGTTGCCGGCCATCATGTTGACGTTATCGGTCAGGTCCTTCCACGTGCCGGCGACACCGCGCACGTCCGCCTGACCGCCAAGCCTGCCTTCTGTGCCGACTTCACGAGCCACTCGCGTCACCTCTGCCGCGAACGAGCTAAGCTGATCGACCATCGTGTTGATGGTGTTTTTTAGCTCGAGAATCTCACCTTTTACGTCGACCGTGATTTTCTTTGAAAGGTCGCCATTTGCGACTGCGGTTGTTACCTCGGCAATGTTCCTCACCTGGCCGGTTAAGTTGCCGGCCATGAAATTGACGCTGTCGGTCAGGTCTTTCCATGTGCCTGCGATGCCCTTGACGTCAGCCTGCCCACCCAATTTTCCTTCGGTGCCGACCTCGCGCGCCACGCGCGTTACTTCCGAGGCAAACGAACTGAGCTGATCGACCATCGTGTTGATCGTGTTTTTCAGCTCGAGGATTTCACCCTTCACATCGACCGTGATTTTCTTCGATAGATCCCCCCTCGCGACAGCAGTCGTCACTGCTGCGATATTGCGCACCTGCCCAGTCAGATTGCGTGCCATGAAATTAACTGAATCGGTCAGATCCTTCCATGTGCCGGAAACGCCTTGCACGCGGGCTTGCCCGCCCAGAATTCCCTCCGAACCTACTTCGCGTGCCACACGCGTCACCTCCGAGGCAAACGAGCGAAGCTGATCGACCATCACATTGACCGTATCTTTCAGCTCAAGAAACTCACCTTTCACATCGACCGTGATCTTCTTGGTCAAATTGCCATTCGCTACCGCGGTCGTTACCGTCGCGATGTTGCGGACCTGCGCCGTGAGATTCCCAGCCATGAGATTCACGTTTTCGGTTAGATCTTTCCAAGTGCCCGCAACCCCTTTGACTTTTGCCTGACCGCCGAGTTTGCCCTCTGTGCCCACTTCACGCGCCACTCGCGTGACTTCTGACGCGAAGGCGCTCAGTTGGCTGACCATCGTGTTTACAGTCTTTGCCGTGCGTAAAAACTCCCCTTTAAGCAGCTGTCCTTCGATCTTAGTAGTCATCGTTTCGGACAAATCGCCCTTCGCGACGGCGCCGATCACGCGCGCCATTTCACTCGTAGGACGGACCAAATCCTCGATCAAAACATTGACGCAACCGATGGCATCAGCCCAACAGTCGGACGCGTCACTCAAAGATGCGCGTTGTGTGATTCGGCCTTCCTTTCCAACGACATGCACGATCCGCTCCAATTCCTGCGTCATGCGCTGATTGGTCCTGATTACGTCGTTGAACGTGTCGGCGATCTTCCCGGCCATACCTATCCAGTCATCCGGGAGTCGAGCAGAAAAATCACCGCGTTTGAATGCAACCAGGGCCGTGAGCAGCTGCCTGCTATCGACTCCGTCGCCGTTGAGACGCGGACCATTTGCCGGTCGCGCCCTGGGGATGGAAGTGTTTTTCTTCATAAGTGATTAGAACGTGACGCTTATCTTCGCGATCGCGAATTCGACGCGTAAGATCTGAGGCCTCATATTCCAGCGCCGTAAAGTAATCGCCCAACTGATCGCACGCGGTTGTATTGTGGGCAAGAAACCAGCGGATCGCGCGCGCCTGGCGGCCCGGACCGTGCGGTCCCGCGTTCTCGGAGAATCATGCAGGCCATTATTACAATGGCGCCGGCGTACCACGCAGACCGCGCAACCGGATGCCAAAAATGATTGCCAGGACACCGAACACGGTTGCGTACCATGCGGTGAGCCAGATAAGCACGGCCGCGCCAGCGACCAGATTCCACAAGAGCAGCGCGGTAAAAACAATCGAGATCAGGCCCATAAGGATAAGGAACCACTCGCCTCTCAGTTCCCGACGCAATTTGAATCCCAGGGCAATCTCACTCGCACCAATCATCAGCGCCCAGGCTGCGAACAACAGCACCAGCGTGGCGAGAGCCAAGCCAGGATAAGCAAAAGCGATCACTCCAAAGATAATTCCACAGATACCTCTTACCACGGGAACCCACCAATAACGTTTTAGAGACTCAATCATCATTTCTCGTTTTTAGATTTTGCGAACGCGATGCTAAGGCCCCGCACAGTTTCCGAAAAGCATAAAAACTCGTTATCGAAAGAGTTCCATTTGGTCGACCAGCCTTCTGAATGCGGCCGTGGAAAGTTTGGGTCGTTTACCGAGCCCGGCCCTGCGACAACCAACTTCAAAAAGCGAAGCGACCTGCTCGGCAAAAATACCTTCCCCGGTCATGCGCGTGTGCCACTGTGAGTTATTCAGGCGATTTCCTCGCAGATGCCGGATGCGCCCCAGCACCTTCTCTTTGCGCTCTGGAAAATGCTCTTCCAGCCAATGTTCAAATAACGGGGCTACTGCCCACGGCAAGCGAACAATCGTGTAGCCGGCGAACTGTGCGCCGGCTTTCGCGCACGCTTCCAAAATCTTCGGGACTTCGTGGTCGGTTAACCCGGGAATGATCGGCGCCACCATAACGCCAATCGGAACCCCTGTGGCGCGAACTCGCCTGATCGCATCGAGGCGGGCTTCGGGCGAAGAAGTCCGCGGCTCGAGGACGCGCTGCAATTTCGGATCGAGCGATGTCACAGAAATGTTGACCGCCGCCGCATGATAGTCCGCGAGCTTGCGTAAAAGATCGACATCTCGTGTCACGAGGTGATTTTTTGTGATAATCGCCACCGGATTGCGAAATTTTGCGAGCACTTCGAGACAGCCGCGGGTGATACGTAATTTCCTCTCGATCGGCTGGTACGGATCTGTCACGCCACTCATTACAAGCACTTGCGGCTCCCAACCCGGCGATTCCAATTCCGCCCGCAATAAAGCCGCTGCGCCGGCTTTCACCATGATTTTGCTCTCGAAATCGAGTCCGGCGGAAAAACCAAGATACTCGTGCGTCGGGCGGGCATAACAATAAATACAGCCGTGCTCACACCCGCGATATGGATTCAGGCTCGTCTCGAAGCCAACATCCGGGCTGTTATTGCGTGTGATGATCGTTTTGGTTCCGTCACGAAAATATTGTGTTCTCGGGCGCGGACGCTCCTCATCGGTGAGCTCGACATCGACAAAATCGGCATCCGTAAGATCGACATGGAGTTTTTCAAATCGGTTAGCCAGGTCCCATGAGGCGCCTCGCCCACGGATGGCCGATGCGGGCGGCGGCCTTTCCTCAACGATCGGCACAAACTTTCTTTTTATTGCTTTCCCCACGGCTTAAGTTCACATGAACATAAACCGCAGTCGAGCCTATTTTGCGGGGTTCGGCTCTTTCTGGTTTTTACCGCGAGCTGCATTCCACCGGTACGCCCCCGATGCCTTGACATGGGCGTCCTCTTCTTGAAGGTGCTAACCGCTTAGCGGACAAGTCCCCGTGTTCTTCAAATTCAAGCGCCAACCGACTGCGAAGTTGGATTTCATCATCGCCGGAGCGCAAAAGGCTGGCACTACTGCGTTGTCTGATTTCCTGGAGAGCCATCCGAAAATCAAGATGCCGCATAAAGACGAGTTGCATCGGATTATTCAGCCAGCCCGCCATTTTTTTGATGATGAAGAGCGGTTCGCCCACCACGAGATTGATTACACGCCGCTGCAAAGGGGCTGCGTCCGCAGACGCAAATCGACGCTGCTGGGCTCCTGCACCCCGATTTACATCTATTGGAGAAACGCCATGGAACGAATTCGGAATTACAACAGTAGAATCAAGCTCTTGGTTCTGTTGCGGAATCCGGCGGATCGAGCGTTCTCCCACTGGAACATGCAGCGAGATCGAGGTCTGGAGAGTCTCGATTTCCTGGCGGCGATACAGGATGAAAAAAATCGCGCCCGAGAGGCAGGGCCTTTCCAACTACGCAAATTCTCCTATGTGGACCGGGGCTTTTACGCGAAGCAAATTGAGAGAGTGTTCCGATACTTTCCTCGCGAACAGGTCGAGGTGGTAAAGTTTGAAAATTTCCGGCGCGAGCCTCGCCAGACGCTTGATGCGGTCTGCAATTTTCTCGGCATCGAGCCGTTACAAAATCTAAACAATGTCGAAACGGGTTCGACGCCTTATGCGCGCAAGATGACTGGCAGTGAAAGGCAATATCTTGTCGATCTTTACAAGAGTGATATCGATCGGCTCGAGAAACTTCTCGGCTGGGACTGTTTCGACTGGAAAGAAGTGTGATCTCTGTGCGGCGAACGGCGGGCTGCTCGATCCACAATCACGCTTGCTCGCCCGGGCACCGATGGCAAAATGACCGGCGCACATCTCTTCGCCGGAGGGGTGGCAGAGCGGTTGATTGCGCCGGTCTTGAAAACCGGAAGGCCGAAAGGCCTCGTGAGTTCGAATCTCACCCCCTCCGCCAGATCGACGTTCGATGTTCATTCTGCGGCAGCAGCACGCGCGCAACTAGTAGCGCGGAGAGAACTCCAAGAACCGCGGCACAGACGACGTCGGAAAGATAATGCGCAGCGCCATACATCCGGGAGAAGCCGATCAGAAGCGGGATTGGCAGACAAGCGACACCGATCCGCCAGTTCGCAAGAAACAGGACAGCGAAAAACGCAGTGGATGCCGCGACGTGACCAGATGGAAACGCATGAAACTTTGAACCGGAGTGTGGCCCGCTCCAAATCTCTTCTGTTTTTACCGAAGGGCGAGCGCGGCCCGTGGCGATTTTAATGCCGCGCCCGACCATGCCCGCAATGGCGAGGGCAATTAACATCGACAAAAAGATGCGTGTCCATTTTTTGTCGCCACACCACCATGCCAGAGCAAGAAGCACCAGGCCGATACAAGCGTGCGCAGGCCAATCGCCAAATCGGCTCACCGCCTGCATGAGCTTGCGCAGCGCCCGGTTCTGATGCAGCACGATGAAGTCGCGCACCGCAGCGTCGCAGTAAAACGCTACGGCGATTGCAAGGGCAGTGATGACGATGCCGATCAGCCAATAAAAAACAGTGCTGCGTTTCACAAATAAGTTCCCGTCAGATTTGCCGGACGCTATTTTGAATCCGCATTGAAGTCTGCGACTGGCAAATACGCGATACTATTTTTCGGCGCTGCCGTGTTTCATTTAGTTGGGACATGGAGTTTGCCGCTGATCGACCGCGACGAACCGCGCTTTGCCGAAGCGTCGCGTGAGATGATCGAGCGCGGCGATTACATCGTTCCGCACTTCAACAACCAGGTTCGCCTCGATAAGCCTCCCCTCACCTACTGGGCGCAGACCGCGAGTTATTTCCTTTTTGGTCAGAATGATTTCGCGGCGCGTTTTCCGTCGGCTCTGGCTGCCGCTTTGACTGCATTGTCGATCTTTGCCTGGGGGTCGCGGATCGGCGGGGACAAACTCGGCTGGTGGGCGGCGATTATTTTCACGCTTTCCCTACAGACATTCCTCCATGCAAAAGCCGCGGTAGCCGACATGTGGCTCATCTTGTTTATAACGATCGGGCACTGGGCTGGTTATGAGCTTTGGGCCGGTCCCTCCTCGAAAGCGGCGCGCCCAGCACTCGCGCCTTACCAGCAAAGCGCATGGCGGGTCATTTTCTACGTTTCGCTCGCTTTTGCCTTTCTGGCGAAGGGACCAATCGGCTGGGTGCCTCTGCTCACAATTTTCTCAACGACAGTTTTTCTTCCCCGACCAAAACTGAACCAGCGATTCCATTTTCTACTGGGATTTCTTCTTACGATTGCAATTGTCGCGCTCTGGGGAATTCCGGCTCTAATTCGAACGCACGGACAATTTTTCGTAATCGGAATTGGCCGGCACGTCATCGGGCGCTCGTTTGCCGCGATGGAAGGTCACGGCGCGAGTTCATTTGGGATGTATCTTTTACTGCTGCCGTTTTACTTCGTGACACTCTTTATCAGCTTTTTCCCGTGGTCGATTAAGGTTCCTTCGTTAACGGCCAGATTGTGGCGTCGCCGGGACGACATCGACAATTATCTTATCGCAGGGGTCGCGATCATTTTCATCATCTTCACGCTCATCAAGACCAAGCTGCCCCATTACACGCTTCCGGCGTTTCCGTTGCTCGCGCTCTTGCTCGCACGCCATTGGCGGGGAGCGGCCTTTCCCCAAGCGCCGGCGCAACTTGCAAACCAGCGCTCCTTGTTCACGGGGATCGCCGCTACTACTGCCTGCGTGTGGATTGCCATCGCTCTTGTGGTCCCGCCTCTCGTGGCCCGATTTTTTCCGGCGTATCAACTTTACCGGGAATCGCGGTCATACTTGCAACCGAACATGCAGTTCGGCTCGGTCCAGTTTAAAGAACCGAGTCTTGTCTGGTATTTTCGCAGCCGGGTAAACGGCTTTCCCATGCCGCTGAACAAACGCCGCGCCGCCGAGTTCATGGAGGAACCCGGGCCGCGCTTCGTAATTGTCCCGACCCCTCTTGCCGGGACGCTTTTCGCGAACCATCCTGCTGGCTGGAAATTTTTCTCGATGCGCGGCTTCAACATCGCCAAGGGCAAGCATGTCGATCTTACGCTCTTGTTGAAACCGGAATGACGCGTATTTGACGATTCAACCATTTAACGATGTAACGTTGTAAGGATCACATGATCACCTTTCTTGATGGCAGATTGGTCGGCGCCCTGCCCACGCAGGCGACGGTCGATGTTAACGGCGTTGGCTACGAAGTTTTCATCCCGCTGTCCAGCTACGACAAACTCCCGGCAGTCGGCCAGTCGATTCGTATTCTCACCCATCTTGCCGTCCGCGAAGACGCGCACGTTTTATATGGATTCATGACTGCGCCTGAGCGCGATCTTTTTCGATTGCTCGTCAATAATGTGAGCGGCATTGGTCCAAAACTGGCGCTCGCGGTGTTGAGCGGGATGAGCGTGAATAATTTCAAAGCCGCGGTCGTGAACTCTGATATCGCATCGCTCTCGAAAATCAGCGGTCTTGGGAAAAAGACGGCGGAGCGAATTGTTCTGGAATTAAAAGATAAACTCGGTGTGGCAGCGGCTTGGGAAGCGGCAAGCGCAATGCACGCGCCTACGTCCGAACAGGAGCAGGCGAACGAAGCCGTGCTCGCGTTGATAGCGCTAGGTTACAAACAAATCGACGCCCATAAGGCGGTGCGTGAAGTGCAGGAGAAAGGCGAAGCGAAACAAGCGGAAGAGTTGGTGAAGCTCGCGCTCAAACGCATGGCCGCCGGAAGATAAAGCAGCAAACGCCGAACGCTGAACGTCCAACATCGAATGTCTAATTCGGAAATCTGCATTCGGCGTTGGACGTTGAGCGCTGAGCGTTGGACGTTACCAAGATCGACATGGTTGCCGTCGCCGAGAGCAGATTAGACGTTATTCGTAACGCCTTTCCGAAGGAGGGCCTCTTCGCGGAAAAGGATTGGCTGATTTCGCCGGACGCTTTTCCAATCGAGAAAAAATTTGTCGCGGAGCTGGAACAACTCGGACATCGGCTCTTTGTTTTCCAGCGCGCCTGCAATCAGCTCTACCAATTGAGCGTCAAAGGGAAGCAGCCGGACTGGATCGCGCGTTATCTCGACGCGGGCAAACCAAAAGAGCTGATCGAGTTCTCGCGTCGCAAAGAAATTCGCGATGATCTGCCCCGAGTCATTCGGCCGGACCTCATTCTCACCGAGAACGGTTACGTCATCGCAGAAATCGATTCGGTGCCTGGGGGGATCGGGCTAACTGCGTGGCTGAACCAAACGTATTCGGCCTTCGATAACGACATCATCGGCGGCGCCGATGGAATGCTGGAAGGATTTCGCGCCGTGCTGCCTGAGGGCGGCGATATCGTCATTTCACGGGAAGCCGGAACCTATCGGCCGGAGATGGAATGGATCGCGGCGCGCTTGAGAGATCGACATAGTGAATTCAATTGGCGCGTGCTTGAAGCAGAAAATTACGAGCCGCAAAACGGGCGCGCGGTCTATCGGTTCTTCGAATTATTTGATCTGCCGAACATTCCAAAAATCGAAAATACGCTGCGCGCGAATGCGGACGGCCGCATCACCATCACGCCGTCGATCAAACCGTATCTCGAAGAGAAAATGTGGTTCGCGCTTTTTTGGATGCATCCGCTTCGCGAATTCTGGCGACGCGAGCTGGGCGACAAATATTTCACCAAACTACAGGAAGCTATTCCGTATTCCTGGCTGCTCGATCCGACGCCGCTGCCGCAGCATGCGGTCATTCCGCGTCTGGAAATTCACGATTGGCGCGAAGCGGCCAAATTCAGCCAGAAAGAGCGCGATCTTCTTTTGAAGGTAAGCGGCTTCTCGCCGCTTGGTTGGGGCAGCCGCGGGATCGCGCTCGGGGCCGATCTTCCCCACGCGGAATGGGAGCGCAGGATTGACCATGCGCTCACAACCTTTGAGTCGTCGCCCACGATTATGCAGCGCTTTCACAAAGGCCGGCTGTTCGAACACGAGTATTGGGACGATAATTCGGGCGAAGTAAAAACAATGAAGGGACGTATTCGCCTTTGTCCGTACTATTTTCTCGAAGCCGATCGCGTGAGATTGCGAGGTGCGCTCGCCACGATTGCTCCTGCAGACAAGAAATTTTTGCACGGCATGCGCGATGCGATTCTCGTACCCTCGCGAGTCGCTGAGACCGCTGCTCGCGACCTTGCCGCGGTTTAGTTATTCTGCTTTCTGGACACCCAATGCAGAGCCAGTGCCGGTACAAGGAAGAAAAAGACCAGCACGACACGCACTTCGATGAAAAACAGCAAGACCAATCTCCCGAACTCTCGCTCGTTGATTTTAAAGAAGTGCGTCGCCCAGGAGGCACCGGTATTCCAAAACATGTACGTGGCGATGAAATAGAACAGGGCGAACGCAACGCCAATGATAAATGCCCGGAAGAAAAAGTTCCGGAAGAAGATGATTTTGTGATGCTCCATGCCGCCCCATTATTTATTTCAAACGGGCCGGATCAATTTATGCGCCGTCATTTTGAGCGTGCAAACGCAATCGGACTGCCTCAGAACGATGTCATGACTATCACCAAAAATCTCGGAATGCTCGTCCTTGCGATTTATCTCATCTGCGTCGGCCTGGTTGGCCTCGTCGGGCTAAGTCTCGGAATCATCCCAGCGATTCTCGCGATTGTCGCCGGAGTTCTGATTCTAATCGGCAGGTAAACGCTGAACGGGTCAGATTGGCGCGGCCGCGGCGGTGAAGCAAGGCATCATAAGATGCCGGCGGCGCGCGAGATGAGCAATACGACAATGCTCAGTGAAATAAATATCTGGCACATCGTCAGACCTTTCGCCCAGCGCGCCAGTACCGGTGCATCGGTAGGTCCGAACGTAGAACTCGTGGTGAACGCAATAAAGAGGTAATCGACGAAACCCGGACGCCAGCCTCCAACGTTGAATCGGCCGCGCTCGATTTTCTCTATCTGCATCTGCGGAAAGACAAAACTGCGACTCCCAAATTCGCGGCGGTTCTCACGTACATTCGGACCGCCGCCATCAAGTCGCCAATACCAAAGCGCAAACACGAGGACATTTGCGACCCAGAGTTCCGCGCCGGAAAACAAAAGAGAAAGCGGCGCCTGCTTGTGAGCGGGTAGCGTCCTGACCAGCAACACGACTGACCCAATGAGAGCAAGTGTGATGATTGCGTTAATCGCAATGCCCAGCGCGTGATTCAAAGAATGACGGCCCATGCGATGGGTCATGACTGTTGGGACCAACAGCACTGCAATTAAACCTGGCAGCAGCCAGGTGGGACCCACCGTGAACCACGGCGGCAAGGCCAGATAAATTCCACTGATGGCAAGCAACGCCAGAACCGCCTGCCAACGCGGTTCTGGTTTGTCGACGTGCTCTGGTGAAGTATTCATTAGATTCGCCTATAGCCAGTATTGATCGGGGCGCGAGCGTTCGCTTTCGATTCCCATTTGGCGGAACAAGGCGTAGTTATAGCCACGGCCCTGTTCGCCGCAACGCATCCATCCGGCGGTGGATGAGCCGTTAAGTGACTTGTAAAATGCGAAGAATCCTAATTACGTTTGCGGTTCTTGTCGCAGGCATCACCGCGGTCCTGGTAGCATGGATCTTTGGCGGGCGCCATCTCTCATTGTTTATCGATCGGTTCGGGACAATTGAAACAGTTTCAGCTCAGGTTAAGTCAATCGCATATGAAGGCAGCGGGACGGGCGGCGTCCTTCTCGTTAACGACCTCGGATTAAGTCTGAATGATCCGGGTCCGAAGATATCTCCGAGCGTCGGCTCGACAAAAGATAATCAATTCGCTCTGGCGAGTGCGGGCAAGGTTTTCGCGTTCGGCCCGCTGATATCCACGGCAGAAAAGGCCGGCGATCGCCTCGCGACCGAGCGGCCAGCAGGCGACGATGCTTCTCTCGCCATCCGGCGAAGCGTTCTCAGTTGGCCGACGCCGCTCGATTTCAATTTTATGACTGGCCGGTCGCCATCATGGAAACGGCATGTTTATTACCAACTGCGTTGGAAAAAATCTTCCGGTGCAACACTGAAGATGCTCTGGCGTTACGAGCAATATCTTTATCCAGGCAACGGTTGGGGAAGCGGCTTCATGACGCGCGAAGGTTTCACTGGCCTGATCCAACTCGATATCCGGCCTTGAGCGCCGCCAACAAACTTGTCTGTCGAGCAGTTCGCGGCATCGTTTCCGGGTGCGACTTTCTCGGAAATTCCAAAAGCTCTTTGCTTTCGACTGGCTGCAAAGCCTTTGGGAACACGTTTGTCGTTGGATTCATCCTGTGCGTTCCCGGCGAATCCTGGCGACACTTAACCGCACAGAATTCGCAAATTTGCGCGAACGTTATCCCTACCGACCCGATGCGCGAAAGATCAACGCGTACGAAGACGCAGCCTACTGGATTGGCATCAACGTGGAGCGTGTCCAGGATCTCTGGCTCGATCGCACTCCGCCGCTCCGCATCCTGGATCTCGGATGTGGCGCTGGGTATTTCCTTTACGTCTGCCGCTTTTTCGGTCACGAGGGACTCGGTCTCGATACCGACGAAGACCCGCTGTTCGGAGGCATCACCGAATTGCTCAATCTCCGCCGCGTCGTCTCGCGAATTCATTCGCGCGTTCCACTGCCCGATCTCGGCGAAAAATTCGATCTCGTCACCGCGCATCGCGTTTGTTTTAACCGGATAAACCGTGCGCCAAGCGGCGAATGGAACGAATGGACGCCTGCCGATTGGGAATTTTTCATCAACGATATTCGGACGAAGTTCTTAAAGCCGAACGGTCGTTTGCTTCTCGACTTCAATCCGCGGCGTGATGGCAGCTCGTTTTTTACGCCGTCACTCCGCGCGTGTTTTCTCGCGAAAGGTGCACGCATCTTTCGCTCGAAAGCATTGCTCGCGGCGGAGCCCGGGAAGCGCCCGCGATTCAAGCAAACGAAAAGGTAGGGACGCGGCGCTGTCCCTACCAATTACAACTTCCAGTCCGCGCAATCCCACCCGAGCAGTTGTTCGAGCTTCGCGATGTCCTCCGCGAATAGGTTGTAGAGGCAAATCCGCTCCTCCCAATTCATCGTGCGCTCGTATGGCACAACATTTCTGTCTTTGCTACGCACTGAACGCATCGGCTCGAGACCGAGAAACGAAAAGATCGAAACAAGCGTTTCGCGCTGTTTGTCCTTGAAATCTTCAAACTTCACGACCTTCACTTGCTCGCCCGGGAAGAATCTGAAGAGACGTTCGAGTTGCCGGGCATAGAATCCTCGATCGACATAAGCAAAACGACGCACTTCAGCTGGCGGCGCGCCGGCGATGCGCGTTTGTTCTTCTCTCACGGCATCAAAGAAATCCAACGGTTCGCGGCCCTTGAATCTTTGCATGTTCCAATGGGCGAAGGCGCGCTCGACCGGATTGCGCAAGAGAACGATCAATTTGATTTTCGGGTTGTATTGCCAAATTCGCTCCGCCGCTGGCTCGTAGTAAATGTAACTTGGCGTGCAGTCGCCGGCGATGATCGATGGAGCAAGCTGCGGATAATGCTTGTGTAACTGTTCGTAATCAACCAGGCCAGCGAACATCGCGTCGTCATCGAAGAAATGCATTTCCTGCTGGTCGCCCATCGTGATCTTGGGATGTCGCTCCAGAAAATAATGAAGCGCCGTCGTTCCGGACTTTTGCGCGCCGGCCAGAATGAAATCGAGCCGTTTTGGGTTTTGTGTTTTGGCTCCCAGCATCGCGCTAGAACTGAATCAAGAACCACTAATCGGGTCATGCAATCACGGATTCGTTTAAATTGGAAAATAAGCCCCGCGTACTTTGTCGATCTTTTTCGTAACTTTGGAAGCCGATTCGCTGTCTGGAGTAGTAATGAGTGCGGCGCTGACAAAGTTTAGGCGCGCTGCCTCCACGTTCACTGAGATCCTGATCGTCGTCGCCACGATTGCGCTTCTCGCCGCGATCGCTCTCACCGGTGTCTTCCGGACGCGCAAGCGCCGCGGCGTCACGCAAATTCTTCACCCTCTGCGCCCGATCGAATCAACTGTGGACCGACGTGCGGCTTGAGCAGGGCGCGCGGCTGCAACAATCATCACGAGAAGAGTTGCCGCCGTCCGCGTGAATCATCTATCGTGCGCCATGCTTCAGCTTGCCTCTCGCTTCCGCCTTCTCTTTTGCTCGAGTTTTGTTCTCGCAATTGCATCTGGTTCGTCCGCGTTTGCGGATGAAGGGATGTGCCTCTTTAATGCGCCGCCGCTCAAGCAACTCAAAGAAAAATATAATTTTGAGCCAACGCCGCAGTGGCTCGAGCACCTGCAAAAAGCGAGCGTCCGCTTCAATTCCGGCGGAAGCGGTTCATTCGTTTCCGCAAACGGATTGGTGATCACGAATCATCATGTCGGCGCCGACACATTGCAGAAAATCAGCAGCCAGGAGCACAATTATCTGCGGGACGGCTTCTACGCCAAGACGCAGACGGAAGAAATCAAATCAACCGATCTCGAGCTGAACGTGCTGATGTCCATGGAAGACGTCACCGCGCGAGTAAATGGCGCGGTGAAACCAGGCATGACGAGCGATCAAGCCTCCAGTGCGCGCAACTCGGCCATCGCCGCGATTGAAAAAGAAAGCAAAGACAAGACCGGACTTCGCTCCGATGTCGTCACGTTATACCGGGGCGGTGCTTACCACCTTTATCGATACAAGCGTTACGACGACATCCGCCTGGTTTTCGCACCGGAACAGCAGATGGCTTTTTTTGGCGGCGACCCGGACAACTTCGAATATCCCCGCTTCGACCTCGATATCTGCTTTTTTCGCGTTTACGAGAATGGTCAACCAGCGAAGATCGACAATTTCTTGAAATGGAATGCGCGCGGCCCGAGCGACGGCGAACTGACATTTGTGAGCGGAAGCCCGGGCAAAACAGATCGGCAACTCACGCTGAATGAATTGGCCGACACGCGCGATCGGTGGCTGCCTTATCTCTTGCGAATGTTTAACCGGCGCGAAGTGCTGGAGCTGGCTTATAGCGCGCGCTCTTTTGAGAATGCACGGAAGGCGCGTGACGATCTTTTCGGCGACCAAAACAATCGAAAACGTTACTACGGTTATCTCGCCGGACTGCTGGATCCACAAACCTGGTCCGCACTCAGGGCGCGCGAGCAGAAATTGCGTGACGCAATTGGGCGCGATCCCAAGCTGAAATCGACGACCGCCGCATACGATCGAATCAAACGTGCCGAAGCTGAGATCGCGAAAAACGCGCCGCTTTACAACTATCTCGAACAAGAGCGGCCAAGCACCGTCGGTTATCGCGGGCCGCGAGCTTTCTCCGGGAACCTTTTCAAATACGCGCGGTTACTCGTACGCACAATCGATGAGCGCGCCAAACCGAACGGCGAACGGATTCCAGCGTTTCGCGACAGCGCACACGAATCACTCGAGCTCGAGCTTTTCTCGACCGAACCGATCTACGATGACTACGAAATACTGCGACTGAACGATTCCTTGACGGATTTCGCTTCCCAATTTGGCGCCGACAATCCGCTCGTTCAGAAAGTGCTCGCGGGCAAATCTCCGCATGCGCGCGCCATTGAGCTGGTCTCCGGTACGAAACTGAAAGACGTGGCCGCGCGCAAAGATCTTTATGGAAAAGACGCGGCTGCGTTGCAGGCCTCGCATGATCCTATGATTGATCTGGCGCGCCTTATTGACAGACCGGCAAGAGATGCCCGAAAGATTTACGACGCGCAGGAAGAGACCAAGAAGCAGGCGTATTCGGAAATCGCGAAAGCGCGCTTTGCCATTGAAGGCACGAGCAACTATCCGGATGCAACCTTCACGCTCAGGCTTTCCTACGGGACCGTGCGCGGCTATGAACAGGACGGAAAACAGATTCCCGCATTCACTGACTTTGCCGGTTTGTACCAGCGCTCCGCCGAGCATGACAACAAACCGCCCTTCGAGATTCCGCAGCGCTGGATCCACAAGAAATCCGCGCTGGATTTATCGACGCATTTCGATTTTGTTTCCGACGCCGACATAATCGGCGGCAACAGCGGCAGTCCAGTGGTGAACAAGGCCGGCGAATTCGCCGGCATCATTTTCGACGGTAACATTCAATCGCTCGTACTCGATTGCATTTATACCGACAAACAAGCGCGTGCCGTGTCGGTCGATTCTGCAGCTATCACCGAAGCGCTACGCAAAGTCTACGATGCGAATGCGCTCGCGGATGAATTAGAAAGCAAGAAATAGGTAGGGAGGCCGCGCTGCGGCGTCGGCGGTCTGTGCAGCGCGCTGTCCCTACTAATTTTTAAAGCTGCTTCAGTAATGCTTTCCAACGCGCCCAGGCTTCGTCGCGCGCTTTCTTGTCGCCTTCGCGCATGTTCGGATTGGCTGGTTCGCCTGAGCGCATGAATCCGTGACCGGCACTTTTGTAAATGACCGGCTCGTATTTTTTCCCGGCGGCTTTCATTAGTTCTTCTGCTTTGGGAATACCGGCGTTTACCCGCTCATCATTCTCGCCGTAGAAACCGTAAACTGGACACCTAATGTTCACTACTTGCTCCGGCGACGCTGGCGGCGCTCCGTAAAATGAATATGTCGCTTTCAATTTCGAGTTCACATTTGTATACATGAACGCCCATCCCCCGCCCCGACAAAATCCACAAACAGCGAGCGTGCCGTTGCAGGCCGGAATTTTGAGCGCGTAATCGGCGGTCGCGTCGAGAACCTCTTTGATCTGATCTTGCGTCACCGCCGAGACCGCTTTGCTCGCTCCATCGGCATCTTCAAACTTTTGGCCATTGAGGAAATCGGGCGCAATCGCGATGACACCATTTTCGGCCAGCTCATCGCACATGCTGCGGAGCCAATCAGTCAGGCCAAAAATTTCCTGAATAACCAGTACGGCTGGGGCTTTGTCTTTGCGCTCGGGATAAACGACGAAGGCTTTGATCGTGCGGTCGCCTGATTTGATATCGACCCATTCGCCGTGTCGCGGCGAACTGTTCAGGCGGTCCTTGCCAAAATCTTTGTATTCGTCGGCGGAAATCGTTTGGCCGACGAGAATGCAACTTAACACAATGAGAATTTGTTTCACGACGATGAAGAAGTAGCCCTTTCTAATGTTCCTTTCAGCAACGAATCAATACTTCAACGACCCGGGCGGTAGAATACCACCAGCAAAAACATGAAACAAAATAGCACCGGCAGCTCGCCCTTGTTCAGAATCGGCAACAACCGCTCCAGCACGCTCGGCGCGTGAGCCGTCGTTCGCTTGGTGGGAAACCGAGAATTTTTGTCTGCCGTGACAGGCGAACATAAGCCCAATCGTTAGGCGCACGATGCAGTAAACCGTATCCGCGCGGCGATTGAGCCAAATCATCTTGAAATGAAGATGTCAATCTTCATTAAGTCGATGGCATCGCGGCTGTGGCGTTCCGTTTACTCATCAATACGTCAATGCTCCAGCGCCCAGCGCCATAAAACACGACGAACAAGAAGAACCAGCAATAGAAGATAGCCAGTTCGCCTTTGTTGGAGACTTGTGGTCCGGCGCTCGAGATCGGAAAAAACTTCGCCATCGGAGTTGGAGCATTGGCCACGTGAATCATAAAATAAGCCACTGCCATCTCGCCGCTGCAGATGAATGCGGCCAACCGCGTGAGTAATCCAAATGCAATAAGTAAGCCGCCGACAAGTTGAATCCAACCGCCGACCTGCATCATCATGTTGTCCGAACCGGGCATTCCGCCGAACATGCCCAGCACTAATTGCCCGCCATGAGAGGCAAACATCAAACCGACGATCAGCCGCGTAATGCAGTAAAACGGATCCGCAAATCGATTGAGAGAATTCATGTGGCGAGCGTGAAGATGTCGATCCTGGGTGTCAAGACAATGGTGCAGCGGCGCGGGTCGTCACGCGCAGAAACCAATTTGCGGTTGAGGACAGCCGGCACTGCACCTCTCACGCCGCCTTCTTCGCGCGATGTTTGGCTGTCGCTTTTCTCTTTGCGCCGCTCTCCTCCAGACTCTTTTGCAGAACGGAAACGAGATCGATCACTTTGGTTGGCTTGGGCGCTTTCTTCGGCTTCGCTTCAATCTCTTTGCCTCCGGCTTCGACTTTTTCCTCAATCACTTCCATGAGCGCTTCGCGATAATCGTCGCGATATTTCGACGGATCCCATTTTGAGCTCATGCTGTCGATCAGCGTCTTGGCCATGTTTAGCTCCTTTTTGCTGGGCTCGGTTTTCCTCGGAACATGGAGCTTGTCCGTTTCGACGAGCTCATCGGCGAAGTGCATTAACTCAAGAACGAGCGCGCCATCTTCCGGTTTAACGCCGGCGAGATACTGACGCGTCTTGATCACAACCTTCGCGATGCCGACTTTCTTGCTGCCCGCGAGGGCATCACGCAAAAGCGTATAGGCTTTATCGCCGCCTTTTTGCGGCTCCAGGTAATACGGTTTGTAAAAAAACATGGGGTCGATCTCTTCCTGATCGACAAAATCCTGAATATCGACCGTCTGTGTGGCTTCCAGATCGACCCGCTGAAAGTCTTCATCCTTTAGCACAACGTATTTGCCTTTTTCGTATTCGTAACCTTTGACGATCCGGTCCCATGGAACTTCTTTGCCGTCCTTTTCGGCAACGCGCTTGTAATTGACCGGACTTAGGTCGCCTTTGCGCAGGAGACGGAAAGTAAATTCCTCTCTTCGAGTCGCCGGATACAAGGCGATGGGGATGTTGACCAAACCGAAGCTAATGCTGCCTTTCCAAATTGCACGCATACGTATGATTACTTCGCATTTGATTACCGTAGCGGCAATACTCGTCTATGCGAGATGGCGAAACAATCGAATCGTACGTGCCGGCGCGACTGGATGCGCTGCCGTGGAGCCGGTGGCATTGGCTGATTGTGGTCTCACTCGGCGCGACCTGGATTCTTGACGGTCTTGAAGTGACGCTCGCCGGTTCGTTAGGCGGGATCTTGACACGTCGCGAGACGCTTGGGCTAACCGATACGCAGGTCGGAGCCAGCGCGACCTTCTATCTCGCCGGAGCTGTGCTCGGCGCGCTTCTCTTTGGATACGGGACGGATCGGCTCGGTCGGAAAAAATTGTTCTTCGTCACAGTCGCGGTTTATCTCGTGGCGACAGGGCTAACGGCGTTTTCCTGGAATTTCGCGAGCTACGCTTTCTTTCGCGCGCTCACAGGAGCGGGCATCGGTGGAGAATATGCGGCGATCAATTCAGCAATTGACGAGCTGATTCCGGCCCGCGTGCGCGGCCGCGTGGACTTGATGATCAACGGTTCCTATTGGATTGGTGCCGCGCTAGGCTCGGCCGCGACGATCGTGCTGCTTAACCCACGTTGGCTTCCGGTCTGGCTAGGCTGGCGTTGCGCATTCGGGATCGGCGCTATCCTTGGTCTGGTCATAATTTTCTTTCGCCGATGGATCCCGGAAAGTCCGCGCTGGCTGATGATCCACGGACGAAATGCCGAGGCGGAACAAATCGTTGGTGACGTCGAACGGATGATCACGTTGCGCCCGGAAACGCTGCCCGCGCATGATTCTCCGCCAACGCGAATTCACACGCGCACGCATACGCCGTGGCGGGAAATTTGGAATGCAATCGTACACGAACACCGGCAACGTTCGCTACTCAGCCTTGTCCTGATGCTGACGCAGGCTTTTTTCTATAACGCGATCTTTTTCACTTATGCCTTGGTATTGATGCGGTTTTATGCGGTGCCGGCAAGAAATGTCGGCGGCTACTTGTTGCCGTTCGCGCTGGGAAATGTGCTTGGGCCGATCTTGCTCGGGCATCTTTTCGACACAATCGGCCGGAAAAAAATGATCACCGCCACCTATGGGTTGGCCGGCGTTTTGCTCGCCCTGACTGGATGGCTTTTTTACGCAGGAATGCTGACCGCGCAAACGCAAACGCTGGCGTGGACGGTGATATTTTTCGTAGCCTCTGCGGCGGCGAGTTCGGCTTATCTGACAGTAAGCGAGATTTTTCCGCTGGAAATCCGAGCGCTGGCAATTGCCATTTTTTACGCGACCGGAACACTCGCAGGCGGAGTCGGTGCGCCGGTGTTGTTTGGGTGGATCATCGGCACGGGATCGATTACTGCTTTGTTCATCGGATATCTCGTCGCCGCGGCATTGATGATTTTTGGCGCAATGGTCGAGGCCTGGATCGGCGTGCCGGCCGAACGGCAATCCCTCGAGCACATAGCCGCGCCACTCTCCAGCAAGGGATTGTAGGTGGTCATAGACCGCCGTTACAGGAAACGCTAAGCTCGCGCGTGTGGATCGGCCCCGCAGGCGTCAGGTTACTCGAATAAAGATGAAACGAATCAACGCGGATCATTCCCGCATCGAGATCGACATTCGATTTTAGAAAACTTCGCAGCGACTGCGGCGCGACATCGCGGCAACGCGCAATCGTAATGTGCGGATGCCACGGACGCAGCTCCAAGCCAATGCCCGCGCCCAGCGCAGCTTCCTGCGCGCGTTTGTGCAATTGGAAAAGATGCGGATGCCCGCGTCCGACGCCGATCCAAATAATTTTCGGCGGACCTTTCGGCGGAAATGTTCCTACGCCTACGACCGGCAAAAAAAAGGCACCGAAAACAATCGCGCTGAGTTTTTCGCGCAGCGCAAGATCGACATCTTCCGGAACGTCGCCGAAAAAGCCAAGCGTCAGATGCATTTGGGCGGCTTCGGTCCAGCGGGCGCCGCGAATCTTTGGATCGAGATCGACCAGAATCTGTTTGGTGGATTCCGGCAGATCAATAGCGACGAAAAGGCGTTTCGTCATAGGACATTATTCTCGTCCCTGACGCGACTTGCCTCTCCCTGTTCATTTCGAGCGCTCTTCATTGTTGCGAGTCGTCGCGCGATCCGCCAGACGCGTTAGCCACCCGGGCGTCAATCGGCGCAGTTGCGACCCAGTGCGTAATTGATTTCCTTCGGCATTGCCTGCTCCAGGAAGAAATCGGTTTACGATTTTCATCGCGTAACCAACCAGATTTGGAAAGAGCGCGTTTCCAAGAATCGCCGTGCGCGCGGCGAATGTGAGCGTGAGCGACGGCTGACCACGACGACAGGCAGCGAGAATCTTTCGCGCGGCGCGGTCCGCGTTAATGGAGATCAGCGGCGCTCCGGCGGAAGCCGCAAACCAGGCGAATTCGGTATCGTGTTTGCCTTTGAATTGTGCGTTCACGTGGGAGCCGGTGCGCATCATTCCCGGAGCCACTGTTGTCACGTGAATGTTGTCGCGTGCGAGCTCGGCACGAATCGCATCAGAGAAACCCGTAAGCGCAAATTTGCTGGCGCTGTACGGCGCAAGATGCGGCACGGCCATTTTGCCGCCGATTGATGAAATATTGACAATGCGTCCCCCGCCCCAGGTCCGCATTTCGGGCACGATCCGCGAAATCAATTCGAACGGCGCCCAGAAATGCAGTTGCATGGCGCGCTCGAAATCATCCCTTCCCATATGTTGGAGCGGACCAACCTCAATAATGCCGGCGTTATTAATCAAAATGTCGATCTTGCCAAAGCGATCGATGATTTGGCGAACCGCCGATTGAATCTGGTCGGAATCAAGCAGATCGCATTGGACGGTGAGCGCAACACCGCCGCGGCGGACGAGATCAGCTTTGGCGCGCGCGAGTTCGTCAGCGTCGCGAGCAATCAGCGCCACCTTGCCGCCTTGTTCGCAAATTTGTCGCGCAAGCACCAAACCGAGTCCGCGCGAACCGCCGGTAATGAGTGCGACCTTGTTCTTTAGAGAAAAACGCTGGGTTCGCATTGCGCGGGCAATCGCCCAAACTCCAAGAAAAACAACAGCGATAAGCAATAGAAAGCGACTGTCCATGTTCGGGATCACCATTCAGCACAGGAAGGTTCGCGGCAAGCTGCCGCGAAGGCCAGGCTCGTCACGGGACGAGTCCGTCCGACTGGCGGACTGGCAGCCTGTGCTCCCCCAAATCAACCGTGTTTGCGATTGAAGCGCGCCACTTCCCGCGCAGTCTCGCGATCAACAGCGCGCTTTTTCAAATCCGCCCGTTTATCACGGGCCACTTTGCCCTGGGCAACACCGAGCTCGGCTTTGAGCTTGCCGTTTTTCCAGTAAAGCTTGAGAACAACCAGCGCCCGTCCGGCGACCTGCGTTTCGCCATAAAGCTTGTCGATCTCCTGTCGATGTAACAACAATTTGCGAACGCGCTTAGCCACCGGAATCTCGTGGCTGGCTTGCGCGTAGGGCTGGATATCGGCGCCGTAAAGAAAGGCCTCGCCGTTTTCGATGCGCGCGAAGGCATCGCTGATATTTGCCTTCCCCGCTCGAATCGATTTGACCTCGCTTCCTTTCAGCTCGATGCCGGCTTCGTAGCGTTCGAGAACATGATAATCACGCAACGCCTTGCGATTAACAATCGACTCAGCCGCCATATCGCAGACAGGCTGGAACTCTGCGCAACGGACTAGGCGCCGTCGGATGAACCCTCGACTGACTCGTAGGTCAACTTACCGGCGATGATTTCCTTGAGTGCAATATCGGTAAGCGAAGCACGCGGACCAACCTCCACCATCGGTCGATGTCCCAAACCGAGCTGACGCACGCGCTTGGAGACGACGTTGATCAGAAGTTGCTGATTCGGGATCACCTGAGCTGCTTCCTGGAGAAGTTGAGTCGTCATATGGCGCAAGGAACGAACGGGGCGGTATGCTTCCGTCGGGAATTGAAGAATGCTCGGCACGCTGCCTGCGAGAACAGATGGAGTGAGTTGCGGCGCGAGCATGGTAAAAAATGAGTGTTGAGTTTCGAAGCGGAGCGGGCAGTTGTCAACGGATTTGTTGCTGGCAACGCGCAGTTACTCTGAATCGAGAAGTATGCCAGTTTCAACGGGGAGTTTTTCAGCAATCGCTCTCAGCTACGAATCATTTGCGCTGCCACTGGCCGATCCAGGTGCCCCACCCATAATATCCGAAGGGAATCAGCCGTCCCGCGGACACGAGTTCGTCGACTTGCGCCCGGATGGACGCTGCTTTCGGTTCGGGTCCGAAATAATCGTCGATCACAAGCCAGCAACCGTGGGCCAGCAGATCGCCATAGCAATCCAGGTCCCGGCGCACGTTGTCGTCCGCATCAAAAATAAACAGGCCCACTTCGCCGCTGCCCAGCGTCTGCCGCACGGCCGAGGAAGTTTTTTCATCGAACGATGGCCCATTAATCAAAGTTACGTCCTCAAGCACGCCAAATCGCACCAGGTTCTTCTTCAAATCTTTGATGATATTCCTGCTCGGTATTCTGAAGTGTTTTAATCGTCCTCCGATTTCG
>WNFQ01011482.1_pt1 | contig 28405 bp, 24 predicted proteins | sample 5400171 | NCBI WGS metagenome assembly WNFQ01 (sample SAMN13153356, study PRJNA577476) | soil metagenome | isolation source: 20 cm soil under Madrone tree | place: USA:California | collected 2016-06-14
TCCTTCGTTCTCACCCACTTCGGGTTGAATGTCATAGGTTCCGGACCCGGTTAAGAGTGGGGCTCCGCAGGGATGTGAGTTTCGTGTCGGAAGGCCCGTATACTCCCGCGTCGCAACTGAGGGCTATTTCGGAACACGCCATAGATCTGCGCCGTGAACGTACTGATGCAGATAGTTCGACCCTACCGCGTGGGCTGTGCCGGGGTTCTTGCGCTCTTAGTCGGAACCCTCGCCGGAGCTCAGGCCAGGCAAGGCTCGGGTGCGATCGTACTCCCGTCTGATGCTGATATTCGCCAGGCGCTCGCGGAACGAGTGGACGCTCTCGCCCGCCAAGAAGATGGCATCGCCATCGTGTCGTGGGCGTGGTCGGAGCGCAAGGTCGAAGGGTTATCCCGTGCGGCCATCTAAGCCAAGGAGAGCCGCGATTGTTGGATGGCAACACCGGTTTGAGATTGGCTCGGCGACCTTGACCGCCATGTTGCTCGCTGATACGGTCCGCAAGGGCGAAGTCGCGACCGACGCGTGACCGGACTGCTCGTCTACCCTCCGCGCGGACAAAAGGCGGTACCCGCGGACAGAATGCGCTCGAATCGCTTGACGAGAGGCCCGCCAGGCTCTCCCCCTTCCAAAAGTAAATTTTTTGTCAAATCTTTGGCCAAAGCACAATTCGGATCGAAAGTCGCTTTATATTCACCTTTTGTCGAGAGCTTACCCTTAAGAGAATTCCAGATGATTGCAGCCCCCTCCGTTTATAAACGGAAACGAAACCGCGCCGCGCGAGAACGCGCGCTCGTACTGGCGGCGGGGAAGTTATTTGCGTCCCGCGGCTACGACGCAGCCACTACCCGCGAAATCGCGGCGCTGGCCGGGTGCGCCGAAGGATTGATTCATCGCTACTTCAAAGGTAAGGCGGGTTTACTGGCGGCCTTGATCCAACATCGGGGGACGCAAGAGGTGGTCGATCTGAACGAAAGGCTTCCGCTCGCCCCGACGGTCGAAGAAGAGATCAATCAACTGGTGAATTGGGAATTAGAAAGGATGTGGGCGGACCGCGAATTCCTGCGAGTAATCATCCCGCAGGCTTTGCTGGACCCCGCCCTCGGACGGCTACTGAGAGAGACCAGGCCACAAATTCGGGGCCGCGCGATCGAAGAACGGCTTAAGAAATTCAAAGAGTGCCAGACGCTGTCGAACTCAGACCTTGAGGCTCTGGCCCAGTTTGTGTCCGTGATGGGATTCATGTTCGGTTTCATGCGCCCGGTTGTCCTGCGACAAGACCGGGAAGATGCCAGAAAAATGGCCGCGGCGATTGCCAGATTGCTGGGCCGCACCTTCCAGTTCGGTGACCTTCCTCAAGACGAGCAGACTTACCCACCTGAAGTCGGATCTCCGTTTTTTTCTTGACGAGGTTCTTTCGTTAGTGGTATTAAGTGCGCCTGCACGCACAAATTGGGTGCAGGTTCCGGTTTTCGGTGGGCAACCATGTCACCCGAAGACTTTCTCGGATGTTGATCCTGGGGAATGCTCTCACGCGCCGACAAAAGGGTTTGTTGGTTGCCGGGATATCTTTCGTCAGTAGTGGTCCAACCACCGGACAGTATGGCTGTATGGTGGCTTTGGTTATGGGTCGTTGGTGATCGTTTGACGGATGGTTTAACTCAGCACCAGGAGGACTCGCATGACCTCTCTTCGGAGGAGCCACTCAGGTGTTTTGATTCTCGTCTGTTTCTTGTTCCTGGGTGGGCTCGTCGAGGAAGCTCGAGCCATCCCCGCCTTTGCCCGCAAGTATGGCCTCCCCTGTTCCGCCTGCCACGAAGCTTGGCCCAAACTGAACAGCTTCGGACAAAGATTTAAGGACGAAGGCTACCAGCTGGGCAATGAGAGGGACGCACCCATCTACCAGCAACCCACCTACTGGCCGATCGCGATGCGAATCACGCCCCATTGGCACCTGGAAAGCGCCGGTCGCACGCCAGTCGATACCAGCGGCGGAGTCGCTGAGCGGACGGTGAATACATCGGGCTTCGACTTGACCGGCATTGACATCCTGACCGGCGGCACCCTGGCCAAAAACATCTCATTTCTGCTGGTGCCTTCGATTGATGTGGGATCGGGCACCATCGGCTTCGAATCTGCCAACGTACGCTTCGACAACCTGTTGGGATCGCCGTGGCTGAACTTCAAGTTTGGCAAGTTCGAACAGGATTTGCCGCTGTCCGAGAAGCGCATAATGGCGCTTTCCAGCGTCGGCGGTGCCTACCAGCTCTACCATTTTGTGCCTCCGGGCGATGCCAACCTCGGCATCGAACTCATGGGCCATTCCGAAGATGATCATAGCCGCTTTGCCGCGTCGCTGATGAGCAGCACAAACGGCACGCCGGGGCTGCTGTTGGGACGAAGTTATGACGCATATGTCCACCTCAGCCAGGGTTTTCTCGTCCCCCGCCTGGGGCTGCAACGTGTGGGAGTATATGCATGGACGGGACTTAGGCCAACCTACTTTCTCACTTCCGGCGGCGTAGCTATACCCGGTGCCGGTCAAGGCAATCGCTCCTTCTATCGAGCCGGCGCTTACGGGACTCTCTATATCAGTAAGTTTGACCTGACCGGGGTTTATCAACGCGCCCAGGACAATGTCTTCCTGGCTAACGCGACTCCGGCAAATCAACCGGGGTCGCTTGCTCCCGGTGCGCAGGGTCCGGTCTGGAATACGGGCACGATTGAGGCCCACTACACCTACTCTCCTCAGCTTTTCTTCATTGGCCGCTACGAGTTGACCCGGATCTCCCGGCAAGCTCTGGCCAGCAATCCATCCGACCTCGGCAATGCCAACGTCTTTACACTGGGATACCGGTACTATCCGTTCATCCATAGCCGCGACGGCTTGGCCTGGCATCAGGAATTCTCCAGCATCAACTACAAAGGGCTTGCCTCCAGCGGCGCGGATCAACGCACCAGCAGCTACTTCATGGGCTTCGACTTTGCCTTCTGAGAAAAGAGGAAAAGCATGCGAACCAGTCACAACACAGTCTTTCTCGGAATCATGGCGGTGGTTCTGGCATCCGGAGTGGCGACTGCCCAGAATTCAGGAGTTTCGAGCGGTTACCCCGTGCCGAAGGGCGACCTGACGCCTCCGCAACAAACCGGTGCGGGTCTCTACAAGCGTTATTGTGTCGGATGCCACGGCGTTAAGGGAGACGGCAACGGCGAGAACGCTCCCTACATCGATCCCAAGCCCCGCGATTTCACGCTGGCTCAATTCAAATGCCGGTCAACGCCCACGGGCACGCTGCCTCTGGATTCCGATCTAATTCATACCCTGCAGCGCGGAGTGCGTGGCAGCAACATGCCTTCCTGGTTGCCGCTCAGTCCCGAAAACTGGGACGACCTGGTCGCCTACATCAAGACGTTCTCGTCTCGCTGGAAGACGGAGAAGCCTGGAGATCCAATACCCATTCCGACCGAGCCCGAGGTGACAGCAGACCGGGTCAAGGCCGGGCAACAGCTCTTCCAGCGACTTGAGTGCTGGAAGTGCCATGGCGTCGAAGGACGAGGGGATGGCCCTTCAGCGCCCACCCTCACAGATAGTAAAGACCGGGCCATCACACCTTATGACTTCAGCCAGGGCGGCAGGTTCAAGTGCGGCGCGACCGATCAGGATTTGTATCGCATTTTCATGACCGGACTGGATGGCACGCCAATGCCATCCTTCGCCGACAACGTCAAGCCCGAGGAAGCGTGGGACTTGGTTTTCTACCTGAGGACCCTGCAACCTATGAAAACGAAGGAGAGGGCGATTGCGAAACAACTCGGTTTGAAGCCGATTGATCCGAACGCGCCAGCGGCGCCAACACCTCAGCAATAGGCTGCACCAGAACTTACCAAGGAGATGTCAATGAAAGCCCGCTACAAGTTCGTTGCCGTGAGTTCTGTCCTGCTATTGCTCGGGTGCAGCCTTTTGTTTTCGACCCGGAACGTAAGCGCCGCCGCGGAAGGCAAGATTTCCGGCACCATCAAGCTCGACGGCACGGCGCCGCACCAGAAACCGATCGACATGTCGAAGGAGCCGAGTTGCCAGAAGATACACGAAGGACATCCGGTGACGACCGAGACGGTGGTGACCGGGTCCGGCGGAGGCTTGCAGAACGTAGTCGTGTACATCTCGGAAGGTCTGCCGGTCGCGGCCTCCAACGAAGTGCCGGCTGAGACACCGGCTTTTGACCAGAAGGGATGCCAATACATCCCCCACGTTTTGGCGCTGGATGTGAATCAGCATTTCAGGGTCACCAACAGCGATCAGACCTCCCACAACATTCACCCCATGCCCAAGCCGGGGGGTGGTAACCAGGAGTGGAACAAATCGCAGCCGCCGGGCTCTCCGCTCTTTGACGTATCCTGGAAAGCGGAGGAAGTTGCGGTGCACGTGAAATGCAACATTCACCCCTGGATGAGTGGCTACATGGCGGTGGTCAAGGGACCATACGGCCGGAGCGACAATAGTGGCTCGTTCACCATTAACAACGTGCCTCCGGGGAGCTACACTCTGACTGCCTGGCAGGAAAGCTACGGGACCCAGACCCAGAAAGTGTCAGTCGGAGCAGGGAAGCCGGCCACCGCGGATTTTACATTTAAAGCCAAGTAACACGTGCATCTCCGCCAGGTGGCTTCGTAGAAAGAAGCCGGTAAAAAAGCATGGGCAAATTCTTCGCCATCACGATTGTGATCATTGCGCTGGCTTCGGCGGTTCCCATTGTCAGGCACACCTGGGCGCCGCCCCAGAACATCTCCGTTCATGGATCAGCCATTGACGATCAAATGTCAGAAACCATGGTCGAGGCCGGCTTTTCCTTTCTGGCGGCGCAGTTCGTGCTCGCGGTTTTGGTGTGGAAATTTTCCAGCCGGCCCCGGGACGCAAAGGTCACAAAATTTCCCGGCGGCGCGAAGGGTCTGGTGATCGCAGCCCTCATCCTGGTGGGCTCGGAGATCCTTGCGCTTGGAATTCTGGGACAGAAAGCCTGGGCCAGCGTCTATTTCACTCCTCCCGCTGCCAATGCCATCCCAGTCCAGGTTCAGGCCGGGCAATTCGCTTTCTACTTCCGCTATCCCGGCCCGGACGGAAAGTTCGGTCCCCTTCACCCTGAAAAGATCGACGAAGCTAATCAGAATTTTTATGGTCTCGACGTCGATCACGATCCCGAGTCCAAGGATGACATTGTGACCGCGGAACTGGCCATTCCCGTGAACCGCGACGTCCATCTGCTCATGCACTCGAAGGACCTCGGGCACTCGTTTTACGTGCGCGAGTTACGCATCCAGCAGGACTTTGTGCCGGGCCTGGACCTCTCGCTTCATTTCACTGCGACGAAAACCGGCAAGTATGAAATCGTGTGTACCCAGCTTTGCGGTCTCGGGCACTACAATATGAAAGCGTACCTGGAAGTGATGCCCCAGGAAGATTTCGACAAGTGGCTGGCGCAGCAAGCGGCGCTGCAGTAGCGCCCTTCTCAAGGGAGACAAGGGCAGCAGACATTACCAGCAGACATTAAGAGACAAGGGACGACATGCACGATCACGCACAGGCGGCGCAGCACGCGGCTCCAACCGGATTTATCCGCAAGTACGTCTTCAGTCTCGACCATAAAGTGATCGGCAAGCAGTATTACGGATTGGGCCTGCTGGCAGTTCTGATCGGCATGGTGCTCTCCTGGCTGATGCGAATTCACCTAGTGTGGCCGAACACACCGATTCCGGGTTTGGGCCTGCTTTCGAAGACCGGCGCTCCCGGCGGCGTGATGACGCCAGAGTATTACCTGCAGTTGATGACCATGCATGGAACCCTCATGGTCTTTTTCGTACTCACCAATGTTCCATTCGCTGGCTTCGGCAACTACTTTTTACCCATCCAGATCGGCGCCGAAGACATGGCCTTCCCCCGTTTCAATATGATGTCGTTCTGGACCACGTTTGTGGCTTTCCTGGTTCTGATGGCCGCATTTTTCGTGGGCGATGGACCGCCGCTCGCCGGTTGGACCGCATATGCTCCACTGAGCGCGGTGGGCGCCGATTCTGGCCCAGGAGAAGCTGTTGGTCAAACGCTGTGGGCGATTTCCATCGCCATTTTTTGCATTGGCCAGTTGCTGGGATCGTTGAACTTTATCGCCACCACCCTCGACCTCCGCACCAAAGGCATGACCCTGGCGCGGATGCCGGTAAGCACCTGGGCCTGGTTCATTACTTCCTGCATTGGGTTGCTGGCCTTTGCCGTGCTGCTGCCGGCTTGTTTGCTGCTAATTCTGGATCGCGTGGCCGGAACCAGCTTCTTCATCCCCGCCAACCTCGTGGTCAGCGACCACCTACAGCCCCACTCCGGTGGATCGCCGCTATTGTGGCAGCACCTGTTCTGGTTCTTCGGGCATCCCGAGGTCTACATTGCCATCCTGCCGGCCATGGGCATCATCTCCCACGTGTTGATTACCAGTATGCGTCGGCCTTTGCTCAGCCACCGAGTGGTGATCGCTTGCATGATGTCCATTGGCTTCCTCAGCTACATGGTTTGGGGACACCATATGTTCGTCAGTGGCATGAACCCCGCTTCTTCGCTGGCATTCTCCTTCCCCACGCTGATCATCACCATTCCAGCGACGATTCTGACCTTGATCTGGCTGGGCAGTCTGTATGGTTCCAGGTTGCAAATCACGGCGGCCTCGCTGTTCTCGCTGGGCTTTATCTCGATGTTTGTCAGCGGAGGTGTGAGCGGCTTCTTCCTGGCGCAGCCCTCGATTGACATTTACCTCCACGCCACCTATTTTGTGGTGGGTCACTTCCACATGGTGATGGGCGTCGCGGCGATTTTCGGCATGTTTGCCGGAACCTATTTCTGGTTTCCCAAAATGACCGGCCGGATGATGAGCGAGAAGCTGGGGAAACTACATTTCTGGCTTACTTTGGTTGGTACCTACTGCATCTTCATGCCGTTCCATTACCTCGGCCTGGCGGGGAACGTGCGGCGCTACTCGTCGTTCGTGGATGATTTCATGAAGCCGCTCATGCCGGTGCATAAGTTCATGACCATCGCCGCGCTGCTCACTGGCGCAGCCCAGCTTATTTTTCTCTACAACCTGATTCACAGCCGGTTCCATGGAGCTCCCGCCTCCGCTAACCCCTGGGAAGCAACCTCGCTGGAGTGGACAACGGCTTCGCCGCCGCTGGTCGACAACTTTGGCGGCAAGCATCCAGTGGTTTACCACGACCCTTATCAATACAGCGTGGAGGGCGCGGCCAAGGATTACATCATGCAGGACTCGCCGGAACCTGCGGCTGATTGATGGTTTCAGCACGAAGAGGATTTCTGAACCATGGCAACCGTAACTCAAGCACCGCCAAATACCGGCAGCCCGGCCAAGCCACCGGGAGATAATGCCGGAGGCGGAGGCTGGCGGAGTCTGGTTCCGGCGGATGGGAATCCGCACACCACCCGGGACTATTCGCCTCCCCCAGCTCGAACCGGTATTTGGGTTGGGCTGGCCGCCATCACCATGTCCTTCGCCGCCTTCACCAGCGCACTGGTGGTAGGCAAGGGCGCTACAGTGGCCTGGCCGCACATTGAACTTCCGTCGGTCCTCTATTTCAACACTCTGGCGCTTATCAGCAGCAGCGGCACTCTCGAGATCGCCCGCCGCCGCTTCACTCGAAATGGCGAGACGGCGGCAGCGCGGCTTTGGTTTTACGCAACCCTTGGGCTGGGCTTGATCTTTGTGTCGGGGCAATATTCGGCCTGGCTGCAACTTCGATCCGAAGGACTTTATCTGGCCACAAGTCCCTCCAGTTCTTACTTTTACGTTTTGACCGCGGTGCACGCTTTGCATGTACTCGGCGGCCTCGGAGGCTTGAGCAGGCTGGTAGCGAAGCTCACGGGACCTGTTCCCTTGCTCCGCCGGAGCACGCTCTATGCAACCTCGTGTTACTGGCACTTCATGGGCCTGCTTTGGTTGTACCTGCTTTTAGTGCTGTGGATGAAGTTATAACGCATTCAACCGGGAGAGACCGTGAGTGAAGCGAACCTAGCCATGGGAGGACATGTGCCCGGCCTGATGGAGGAGTCTCCCTTTGCCGTCCCTTCCAAAAAGTTGGTGATGTGGCTGTTCATTATTTCGGATGCGGTAACCTTCGCCGCACTCTTGATGGGCTACGGCTACTTACGCAATGCGAACCCGAACTGGCCGGAACCGTTTAAGTTCTCCCCCAGCGTCCTTAATGTAATGCTCATGACGTTTGTCCTCATCAGCAGCAGCCTGACCATGCTGATTGGGCTGCGTGCGGCCAGGGCGGGGGACAAGTCAGGGGCGCTGCGCTGGACCTTGATTACGGTCGGCGGAGGCGTTCTTTTTGCCCTTCTTCACATTCGTGAATGGATGGGCCTGATCGGCGAAGGCGTTCGCTTGTTCCAGAATCCCTGGGGCGTCCCACTGTTTGGTGCCTCGTTCTTCTGATCTGGAGATCTGGGCGCTGTACTGGCACTTTGTGGACCTGGTCTGGATGTTCGTTGTGCCGTTCGTCTATCTCATGAATATCGCGCGCTAGCGCAGTACGGGGGTCATGGCCATGGAAACAGCCGGACGAGACAGCGGTGGGTTGGGAACATATGTGGCCGTGTATCTCTGCCTGTTAGCCCTGGCCGGGCTTCAGATCGTTCTGGTCTACCACCATGCCGAAGGCACGCAATTGTTCTTGCGCATGTTTTCCGTGGCGTTGCTGCAAGCAGGGCTGGCGGTGATGTTCTTCATGCACCTGCGGTCGGAGCGGCGAAACCTTCGTCTCTCCCTTGCCATTTCCACGATTTTCGTGCTGGCCATGATGAACATGATCTGGTCGGACAGTTTCCGGCTGCTGCATTTCCGGCTTCTAAAGTGATATGTTAGGAACCTCCGGAATCGCAAGAGCCACGCAGGTAAGACGCACGGACGAAAAGCACATGAGAATCGACAAGCGCCTTTTACTGGCGGTACTTGCATTGGCGGTGACAAACGTTTTCCTGCCGCCCGCCGCCTTGTCTCAGAACTGCGCCCTTTGTTATACCCAGGCGGCCTCGGCCGGGGGGCGGGTCATTCAGGCACTGCGCAGCGGAATCCTGGTGCTCGTAATTCCTCCCATGTTCATGTCCGTGGGCATCACGGTCCTGGCTTACCGCAAGCGCAATCAATTCCGCAGCGACGAAAATCCGGATGAATGATGTTATCGGACCGGTCAAACGTCCCGCGTCTCGTCTCCGTGGTGCTGAACTTCGCGGTCGTAAACATACCAATTCCGAGCTTCCCGATCGCAAGTTTCGCCGACAGGCATGTTATCGCCCGATTCCTCCGCATTGGATTGCTGATTTTAGCCAGCGCGCTCTCGCTGGATTCCGCTCATGCCCGCAAACATCAGCAGCGGGGGGCAGAGCTGTCGGTGGATATGGACGCGCCCTACGACCGGCTGGCCAAAATCGTTCAACAGGTTTCCGAAGACGGCGTCATTCGAGGAACCTGGCAATACAAAGGCACAACCGAACTGGACGGGGCCAAGGCCTCGAAAACCGCCGTGGGCTTTGCACCCTGGAAGGGACAAGGAGCCGTACTTTACAAAGTGCAGCCGGATACCTTGGCCCCGGAACATTTTTACGAAAGCGGCGACCAAGGGACGGTCGAGGTTCGTTACATCGTGGAACCGGCAGGCCCCAATCTTAGTCATCTCCGAATCCAGGCGGCTTTCGTGGAAAATAGCGGCCACCGGTTACATCCCTCCGAGGGCGCCGTGGAAGACGCCGAGTTCTCGGAAATCTCCCAGAAACTGCAAGAACAGGACGACCAGGACCGCAAGAAAAAAGAAGAAGCCGTTGCTCAACAGCAGGAGATCAAATCCGGGGAACTGCGGGCACAACTGGAGCAGGATCGCGCCATGTTGAACGCCACCATCGCCCGCCAGCAGCAACTTGAGAAGGAAGTAAAGGATCTCCAAAAGGGCCAACCGGCGCGCATCCGAACCGAGAGTGCAGATCTCAAGGCCGCGCCCTACAACCAGTCTAAAACCGCCCGGTTGCTTTCGCGCGACGAGGCAGTCACGGTCATCGAGCAGACGCGGCACTGGTATCGCGTACAAACCGGAAGCGGAGAACAGGGATGGGTCTACCGCCTGATGGTGGAGGTATCGCAGTGAAACCGAAGCAGCCTGCGCCATCGCTAGTGCCGCTGGCGATGCTTGTATTTGTACTCACCACTCTGATACAGGCTGGTTCGGCCCAGATTGGTTCGGCCCAGGCTGGTTCGGCACATGATGGTCCGACCCAGGCAGAGCTGTCACCACCGCAAACGGGCGAGCGCGAGTTCCCATTCTCGTTGGCCGCCGTCCAATCGGCCCTCCAGCAGATGGGCGCTTACCGCGGAGCGCGCTTGCCCTCATTGGGCGGGTTTGTCGAAGCCGAACCGGAGGGCGTGCCTAACTACCAGAATCCGTACTACGAGTTCAAGCTTGACCTGAAGTCGCTCGGGCCCACGCAGACGCAGGTGAGCGTGCAAGCCAATGTTACCGCCTGGTATGCTGATCCCCAGGGAAGCAATTCCGGCTATCGGAAGTTCAAGACAAACGGGCGATTGGAAGCCGATCTCCTGGATCGGCTGAGCAGCTTTCTAAGCAGCAATCAATCCATGTCCACGGTCGAAGTGGAGCGGCAGATCGAATCCGTTCATAAGCAACAGGCAGAATCAGAACGCCGCGCGACAGAATTGGAAAAGCAACTGCAAACCTCAAAGGCGTCCGGGAATACCAATTCAAAGAAAGAATACGTCGAGGCGGCCAAGGCTCATGTTCCGGTATTCAGCGTTCCTCAGAGTCGGGCTTCGATCCTTCTCCGGGCGCAGCCGGAAGATGAATTCGAAGTTCTGGAACACCGCGGAGCGTGGTTGCAGGTGGGGCTCGAAGGTGGCCGTAGCGGTTGGATACAAAATTCGCTGATCAAGTCCACCGCGTCGGCCGGAATCCGCGGACCGGCAGGCGAGGCCAGGCTCTCAGCCGCTCCTGCCTTTACCGTCATACGAGAGACCGTTTCGCCCTTTTCCGGTGATTGGCCGCGGTTGAAAGATAAACGGGCCCTCTATGTTTGGGCCCGTCCGGACGGATCAGCCCTGACTTTGGCGGCGGGCGAGAAGCTGCTCTTCGCGGAGCACATTTTCATGGAGCGCTACCGCCAGGCCACCCATGACTCGCGAAACTCCGTCGAGGGAATCGTGGTTATCTTTCTAGATAAACGGGGAGGAGTGGCCGCCGCGAATCTGGACGACATTCACTTCTGGGCCGAAGGCAGCCTTAGTTCGACGGCTTTCATTAAAAGGTGCTCACTGGATCCCACAGGTGCGTTCTCGAACCTGTCTGCGGGAGGCATCGCGAAGATCCCTGAGTAATGCGCCCGCGGCTGGGGAGTTCCCCCACTAGGTCGCATTCTGGGGACTATCGAAATCACTACAGGGTTCACTGTAGAACAGGTACATATTGTAGGGTATCGAACTAAGCACGAGCGTGAGTTAACATCCAAAGTTTGTCAGCGTCCGTTGCTCCGCCGTTACCCAAAAGATCGACAAATGCCCCCAGTTCAGATTCTCGTCGTGGATGACCATCCTGTGGTCAGAAGAGTGATCTGCTCGCTTCTTTCCAGCGACCCGATCCTGAACGTAGTCTGTGAGACCGCAGATGGCGAGCAAACGGTGCAGAAAGCCAAAGAACTTATGCCAGACCTGGTTCTCCTGGACATCAGCTTGCCCGGAATCAGCGGCATCGAGACCGCCCGGCGGATACGTCGGGTTTCGCCGAATTCACAAATCATCTTTCTAAGCCAGCACGATTCCCTGCAAATGGTGAAAGACGCGTTGAACACCGGCGGGCACGGATATGTTGCAAAAAGCGATGCTGGATCAGAACTGCTGAAGGCCATCCGAGCTGTACGCGAAGGGAAGCAGTTCGTGAGTCAACGAATCGCGTCGCAAGGTTGGAGGCCGCAGATGGTTGGCAGCGCGGTGACTAGCGGACCCCGAACTTCGCCGGTATCGAGCCCTCCTGAAGGTTGAATCGCCCACTTCTCAAACAAACCGAACGTGGGTGCTCGTTGTCATCATTCGTGTTACGCCCCAAGCCCGCCAGTAGCGGAGTCTGCCTGTTTATGGCTACGGGGTTTCCCTGCATCGCCGCCCCGGAGCGGCGTCACACGAAGACTACAGTTGTGCTACTCTGGCGGCCTGGCAGGTCAGGGTGTCGTTGAGGCGGGTGCTAACCCATGCACATTCCCGATGGCTATCTGAGTCCTTCGACCTGCGCCGTGCTCTACGGTGCCGCGGTACCCTTCTGGTATGCGGCGTTCGCACGGGTCAAACGGTTGCTGCACACGCGGCTAGTGCCGCGGCTGGCGGTCACCGCTGCGTTTTGCTTCGTCATCATGATGTTTAATGTTCCGCTCCCGGGTGGGACTACGGGCCACGCGGTGGGAGTGGGAGCCGCAGCCGTAGTGCTGGGACCATGGGCTTCCATGCTCTCGCTGTCCATCGCGCTGCTGATACAAGCTTTGTTTTTCGGCGACGGCGGAATTACCACCCTGGGCGCCAACTGCTTCAACATGGCCATTGTGGGCTCGCTGGTGGCTCATTTGGTCTACCGGGTGGTCGCGGGCAGAACCGCGCTCCCGTCCTCGCGCCAGGTGATGGCGGCTGGGTTGGCGGGTTATGCCGCGATCAACGCTTCAGCGTTGTTTGTCGCCTGTGAGTTGGGAATTCAACCGCTTTTTTTCAAAGATGCCGGCGGATCACCTTTATATGCCCCGTACTCGCTCGAGGTTGCGATTCCGGCGATGATGGTCGGGCACCTTACCTTCGCGGGCCTGGCTGAACTGATTGTCTCGAGCGGAGTCGTGGCCTATCTCCAGCGCACCGATCCCTCGCTACTCAGTCACAGCTCCTCAGGCGGGACTGATGGCGCCAGGCGGCAGTCTGCTTCAAGATCCGGCTGGGGATCGACCGGTCCGCTCTGGATTCGGTTGGCCCTGCTCATGCTTCTGACGCCGCTCGGCATTCTTGCGGCGGGCACTGCTTGGGGCGAATGGAGCGCGCGCGACTTCTCCGGTCCCGAGTCACGGCAGAAGATTGCGTCAGCCTCGGGCAACGTCGCGCTTCCGGTGAGACAGCCGGAGGGACTAGTACGGCTTTCGTCAGTATGGAGCGCGCCATTTCCCCAGTATGCGCCTACGTTCGTGCGTCGTCCCGTATTCGGTTACGTGCTGTCGGCTGTGTTCGGCAGCGGCCTGATTCTCGGGGTCTTCTGTCTGATAGGCCGGTTTTCCGCAACTGGGAACGGCGCGACGAGAGCTTCGCCATGAGTGGCGAGGCTCGCGGAGTCATCGAACGCAGCCTTTCGTCGTTTGTTGTGACGCTGCAGCGCAGTTTCGATGCCGAAGAACTCGCGAAGAAAAAAGGCTTGCTGCAAAGGCTCGACCCGCGGGTCAAGATTATAGCCATCATGCCGCTCATCGTAATTGCGGCTCTGGCGCGGCAGTTACAAGTTATCGGCGCACTTTTCGCCATTGCCGTCGCAACGGCTTTGCTGTCGAAGGTGCCTCTGGGCATGCTGGCAAAAAGAGTCTGGCTGGCAGTGCTCACATTCACAGGATTGATCTCACTTCCAGCTCTTTTCCTGACTCCTGGCCGAGCGATCTACAGCCTGCCTTTTCTCGGCTGGACCGTCACTGGGCCAGGATTGCGCGCCGCTGCGTATCTGACTATGCGCGCCGAGACGGCTGCGACTTTTTCCATCCTGGTAGCGCTCTGCACCCCGTGGAACAACGTGCTCAAGGCGCTTCGCGTGCTTCGACTGCCGACCGTGGTGGTGGTGATTTTGGGCATGACCTACCGCTACATTTTTCTTTTGCTCCGAACCGCGCACGATATGTTTGAATCGCGGAAAAGCAGGATGGTCGGGCAATTGGAGGGCCGGGAGCTTCGGCGAATGGCTACTGCCAGTGCCGGAGTGCTGATGTCGAAGACGCTTCAGCTCGGCGGAGACGTCTACCTGGCCATGCGCTCACGCGGTTTTGGGGGTGAAGTCTACGTCCTCGATGAGTTCCGGACTGGCTGGTTCGATTGGGTTGTGCTGGCGCTTTTTACCGGAATCGGGGTGCTCGCCTTCTGGTTTGGTCGATGAGCAATCGACCATGAGAAACCTGCAAAGAGACTGCGAAGAGGCTAATTCGTGACCGTCCCCATCTTCCCCATCCCCATTTTTGAAGTGCGCGATGTTACCTACCGCTATCCTGAAGTGACAGCACTGGACGGACTGAACCTTACCGTCATGCCGGGCGAAAGAATCGCTCTCCTCGGAGCGAACGGTTCCGGAAAGTCAACCCTGCTCAGTATCCTGGACGGGCTTTATTTTCCCCAGAAAGGCACCGTCGCATTCCGTGGTGAGCCTCTGACTGAAAGCCGGCTGCAGACCCAGGAAATCGAGTTCGACTTAAGGCGCCGGGTGGGGTTGATCTTCCAGAATCCCGACGTTCAGCTGTTCAACCCGACCGTGTTTGACGAAATCGCTTTCGGGCCCCTGCAGCTACGCTGGCCTAGGGAACAAATTCTTCTTCGTGTCACCGAAATGCTTGAGCAAATGGAGATCACGCATTTGAAAGATCGCTCGCCTCATCACTTGTCGACGGGAGAAAAAAAGCGGGTCGCTCTGGCTTCGGTGCTGATCCTCGATCCCGAGGTCTTGCTGCTCGACGAGCCTACGGCGGCGCTTGACCCCAAGAGCCATTGTCGCCGCTGGCACGCCGGCGGAGATTGTGAACGACCACGCGCTGCTTCTCAGCACCAATCTCCTACACGCCCATCGTCACGCACACGCTTCTGGTGAGCTTCACTCCCATCCGCACCGGCACGGACACGGACACTGAAAAGAACGCGGCCACCTGTCCTTTGGCGGCAAGCTATTTACGCAAACCTGTCATCCCCAGCATTGGACCCGCTTTGGGCGTTTTAAAAGGGAGTTGACACAAGTTCTTGTTCAGACTCAAGCGAATGTTCCGCAGTGTTCGCACCGAGAATCCTCGTCACCCTGAGCATGACGGTCGCATAAGGGGTCCTTCGACTTCGCAAACCAATTCACAGGCGAATCGGTCTGCGGCGCCCAGAATGACAGCGCGGCTAATCCGCGCCGCTGGGTCGCGGCGACAGTGGCGGTAACTGGTTCGGATCCGATGCGTGGTGTTTGGTCCCCAGCGCGAGGCGCAGCCTGTCGAGATATAAGTAGACGACAGGAGTAGTGAAAAGAGTGAGCGCCTGGCTCATGATTAATCCGCCCACAATCGTGATACCGAGCGGACGTCTTAGTTCTGACCCAGTACCGGTCCCCAGAGCCAGCGGCAATCCGCCCAGCAGGGCGGCCATGGTGGTCATCATGATGGGCCGGAAGCGGCGAATACACGCTTCGTAGATCGACTCGGCGGAGTTCTTGCCGCTCCGCTCCGTCTCCAGCGCAAAATCAATCATCATGATCGCGTTCTTTTTCACGATGCCAATCAGCAGGATAATGCCGATCAATCCCATTACGTTCAACTCACTGCCGGTCAACAACAGGGCCAGGATGGCGCCCACTCCGGCGGAGGGCAGGGTCGAAAGAATGGTGACGGGATGAATGTAACTCTCGTAGAGCACGCCCAGAACGATGTACACCGTGACCAGCGCGGCCAGAATCAGCCATGGTTCGCTGGCAAGGGAGGACTGGAAGGCCGCCGCGGTTCCCTGAAAGCTGGCGTCGATGGTGGTGGGAAAGTTGATCGAACGCTGGGCATGGTTGATGGCATCGGTCGCCTGGCCCAAAGACACATTGGGCGCCAGATTGAACGAGAGCGTCACCGAAGGATATTGGCCCTGATGACTCACCGCCAGAGGCGTGTTCGAAGGACCAAAATGAGCGAACGCAGCCAGGGGCACCGCAGTCCCATTGGAGGCGCGCACGTAAATGTTCTGCAGCGCTTCCGTGCTCTGGGAAAATTCCGGAGCTACTTCCATGACGACGTGATATTGATTCAGCGGCTTGTACATGATCGAGACCTGGCGTTGGCCAAAGGCATCGTACAGGGCGTTGTCGATGTCGGCGGCGGCGACCCCCAGCCGCGCAGCCGTATCCCGATCGATGATCACCGTCGCTTCCAGACCTTTGTCCTGCTGGTCGGTGTTGACGTCGCGAAGTTCGGGAAGCTTACGGAACTTATCCAACAGTAGCGGCGCCCAGTGATTCAAGTCATCCAGGTTTTCGCCTTGCAGAGTGTACTGAAATTGCGCCTGGCTCTGGCGGCCGCCGATGGTAAGGTCCTGGGCGGATTGCATAAACAGGGTCGCGCCCGGCACCACCGCCAGTTGGCGGCGCAGCCTGCCGATAACCTGGTCGGCGCTCACCTTGCGCTCCGAGAGCGGCTTTAGCGTGATAAACATGCGGCCTTGATTGGCCGACGTGTTGCCGCCCGCGAAGCCCACGATCGTTTCGACGGCCGGATCTTTCATGACCAGGCTCACGAACTGTGTCATCTTTTCCTTCATCGCAGCGAATGAAATATCCTGCGCGGCTTGCACCGCTCCGCTGATGCGGCCGGTATCCTGCTGCGGGAAGAAGCCCTTGGGGACGATGATGTAGAGATAAACGCTCAAGGCCGCCGTGGCGATGGTGATCAGCAGGGTCAGAGGCTGGTGACGAAGAACCAGTTTCAGGGCGCGGCGGTAGAGACCTAGGATGGTGTCGAAGAATTTTTCACTGAAGCGATAGATAGCGCCGTGCTTCTCGTTGTCCGCCGAGCGCAGAAATTTCGCGCACATCATCGGAGTTACGGTAAGAGACACCAGCAGCGAAACCGCGATCGCCACGCTCAGGGTGACGGCAAATTCCCGGAACAGGCGGCCAACAATTCCTCCCATCAGCAGAAGCGGAATAAATACCGCCACCAGGGACGTGCTCATGGAAAGCACAGTGAAGCCGATTTCGCGGGCCCCCTGAAACGCCGCCGCGACCGGAGGGATTCCATCCTCAATATGGCGAGTGATGTTTTCCAGCACAACAATGGCGTCGTCCACCACAAACCCAGTTGAAATGGCGAGCGCCATCAGAGTAGCCCGAAATGTCCGAAGAAACGCGAAAACCACCAGAATGACCAGGATGACCGAGATAAGCAGAGTGAACTCTATGTCCTGTACGGAAGCACGCACGGTGGTGGTCCGGTCAAGAACGACGCTGACGTCAATCGCCGGCGAAATGGAAGACTTGAGCCGGGGCAAAGCGGCGCGCACACGATCCACGGTAGCGATGATGTTCGCCCCCGGTTGCCGGAACACGATGATTAATACTGCAGGTTTGCCGCCAGAAAGTCCCACATTGCGGATATCCTCCACTGAGTCCTGCACCACACCCACATCACCCAGACGCACCGGGGCGCCATTGTGGTAGGAAACGATCAGCCTGCGGTACTGGTCAGCGAGAAAAATCTGATCGTTGGCATCCCAGGTCCAGGCGTTGACGGGGTCAGCCACCCCGCCTTTCGGACGGTTGGCATTGGCGGAAGTCAGCGCTGTGCGCACCGTGTCCAGTCCAACTCCCAGCATGTTCAGTAGCGTGGGATTCAGTTCGGCCCGCACCGCCGGCTTGGCGCCACCGCCCACGAAAACCTGACCCACGCCTTCTACTTGAGCCAGTTTCTGCGACAGGATCGAGTCGGCGGCATCGTACATCTGCGGCAATGTGAGAAGGTCGGAAGTAAGCGCCAGAATAAGGATGGGCGCGTCTGCCGGGTTCACTTTCCGATAGTTCGGGTTGCCGGGCAAGTTGGCCGGAAGCTGGCTGCGAGCAGCATTGATGGCGGCCTGCACGTCGCGCCCAGCGGCATCGATGTTGCGGTTGAGGTCGAACTGTAAAACGACGCTGGTCGACCCCAACTGGCTGGTCGAGGTCATCTGGTTGATGCCCGCGATACGGCCGAACTGGCGTTCCAGCGGAGTCGCCACCGCCGAAGCCATGGTCTCCGGACTTGCGCCCGGCAACCCGGCGCCGACCTGAATCACGGGAAACTCCACCTGCGGCAAAGGCGCGACCGGAAGAAAATTAAACGCCAGCGCTCCTGCCATGAGCAGTGCCGCCGCCAACAACGAGGTGCCGACAGGACGTCTGATGAATGGCGCCGAAATATTCATGGCTCAGTCCGCCGATGCCCCACCCGGCTCCTCGATCGGGTTGCCAATATTCAGATGGGAAAAGCGCTGCGCCAATCGGTCGAACCAGAGGTACACAACCGGCGTGGTGTACAAAGTCAGCAACTGGCTCACCAGCAGGCCCCCGACAATCGTAATGCCCAGCGGGTGGCGCAATTCCGAGCCAGTTCCCGTCCCGAGTGCCAGCGGCAGGCCGCCCAGCAGCGCCGCCATGGTGGTCATCATGATGGGACGGAAACGCAGCAGGCAAGCCTGAAAGATCGCTTCCTCCGGAGGTTTGTGCTCCACGCGCTCAGCCTCGAGTGCGAAGTCGATCATCATGATGGCGTTCTTCTTCACGATGTGCCGGTCAACAGGAGGGCGAGGATGGCGCCCACGCCCGCCGAGGGCAACGTGGAAAGAATGGTCACGGGATGAATGTAGCTTTCATAGAGAACACCGAGCACGATGTACACAGTGACGATGGCGGCCAAAATTAGCCAGGGCTCGGAGGACAGTGAATTCTGGAACGCCGCCGCAGTTCCCTGAAAGCTGCTGTGAATGCTTGGGGGCAAGCGAATGTCCGCCTCCGCCGCCTGGATCGCCTTGGTTGCCTCTCCCAGCGAAACTCCCGGGGCAAGATTGAACGAAAGCGTGACCACCGGGAACTGTCCCTGGTGATTTACCGCCAAATAGGTATTGGCGGTCTGGAAGTGGCTGAAGGAGGCGAGTGGAACCTGGCTTCCGCTTGCGGAGTGCACGTAAATGTTCTTCAGCGAATCCGGATTCTGCGCAAATTGCGGATCAACTTCGAGCACCACATGGTACTGGTTTAGCTGCGTAAATATGGTGGACACTTGGCGCTGTCCGAAGGCATCGTACAGCGTGTCGTCAATGGCCTGGGGCAGAATTCCCAAACGCGAGGCGGTATCGCGATCGATCACCAGATCTGCCTTGAGGCCGCCATTTTGCTGGTCGGTGGCCACGTCGCGCATCGACGGCAGTTTGCGCAATTCGCCCACCAGCTTGAGCGCCCACACCGACAACTCCTGCGCGTCCGCGTCCTCCATCGAGTATTGATACTGCGTCCGGCTCACGCGATCTTCCACCGTAAGGTCCTGCACCGGCTGCATATACAGGGTGATGCCGTTCACTTGGGCTAGTTCCGGCTGCAAGCGGCGGATAATCTCGGCGGCCGTGGATTTACGCTGGTCACGCGGCTTCAGGTTGATCTGAATGCGTCCGCTGTTCGGAGTGGCGTTGGTGCCGTCAATCCCGATGAAGGACGAAAGACTGGCTACGTCCGGATCTTTCAGAATCACACCCGCGAGTGCCTGCTGACTTTGCGCCAGTGCGGTGAAGGAAGTGTTCTGCGGTCCTTCCGAAATGCCAAGAATTACTCCCGTATCCTGCACCGGGAAGAAGCCCTTGGGCACCACCACATACAGAAACAGCGTCAGCGCCAGCGTGCCCACCGTTACCAGCAGGGTCGTGGTCTGGTGCCGCAGGACAAATTTCAGCGTGCGGCCATAGAACTCGATGACGCGGTTGTAGAAGTTTTCTGTGGATTTATAAAAACCGCTTTGGGGGTGGGGATCGTGCCGCTTCAGGAGCTTGGCGCACATCATCGGCGTCAGGGTCAGCGAAACTAACGCCGAAACCAGAATGGTGACCGCCAGGGTCACGGCGAATTCGCGAAACAGCCGTCCGACGATGTCGCCCATGAACAGTAGAGGAATCAGCACCGCGATCAGCGAAACCGTGAGCGACACAATGGTGAAGCCAATCTGGGCCGATCCTTTCAACGCAGCTTGCAGCGGCGATTCGCCCTCTTCCAGGAAGCGTTCGATGTTTTCGATCATCACGATGGCATCGTCCACCACGAATCCGGTCGAAATGGTTAACGCCATCAGGGTCAGGTTGTTCAGGCTATACCCCAGCAGGTACATCACTCCGAACGTGCCTACCAACGACAGCGGCACGGCAACGCTGGGAATCACGGTCGCGGAAAGATTCCGCAGAAAAAGAAAAATGACCAGCACCACCAGCCCGACGGTGAGCATGAGCTCGAACTGGACGTCCTTCACCGAAGCCCGGATGGTTTCGGTGCGATCGGTCAATATTTGCACTTTCACCGACGCCGGCAGCGAGGATTGCAGTTGCTTCAAAAGCACCTTCACTCGGTCGGCCACGCTGATGATGTTGCTGCCGGGCTGCCGCTGAATGTTCACCACCACCGCCGGGGTCGTGTTCATCCAGGCGGCTTGCTTCACGTTTTCGGCGCTATCCACAGCCGAGGCGATGTCGGAGAGCTTGACCGGCGCGCCATTCTTGTAAGCCACCACGATGCTGTTGTATTGCGCGCTCGAGTCGAGCTGGTCATTGGCCCCGATGGTGAAGGACTGGCGCGGCCCGTCCAGCACTCCCTTAGCCTGATTCACGTTGGCCGCGGCCAGTGCAGTGCGCAAATCTTCCAGGCTCATTCCGTAAGCAGCCAGCGCCGTGGGGTTCGCCCGAATCCGCACGGCAGGTTTCTGTCCACCGCTGATCGAAACCAGACCCACGCCGGGAAGCTGGGAGATTTTCTGGGCCAAAGCGGTGTCGGCGAGGTCTTCCACCTTCGAAAGCGGCAACGTGTCCGAAGTCAGGGCCAGCGTCAGAATGGGGGAGTCAGCAGGATTCACCTTGCTGTAGATGGGCGGGTTTGGCAGATCGCGGGGCAGGTATGTCGTACCCGCGTTGATGGCAGCCTGAACCTGCTGTTCTTCTACGTCAATATTCTCGTTGAGATTGAACTGCAGGGTAATAATGGAGCTGCCCAGGGAGCTGGTCGAGGTCATTTGGCTCAGTCCGGGAACCTGGCCGAACTGGCGCTCCAGCGGCGCAGTCACCGAAGAGGCCATGACATCCGGGTCGGCGCCCGGATAAAACGTCACCACCTGAATGGTGGGATAGTCAACTTCCGGAAGCGCGGACACCGGAAGTTGCGTGTACGCGACCAAGCCCACCAAAAGAAGCCCGACCATCAGCAGGGTGGTCGCAACCGGGCGAAGAATGAAAATTCGCGACGGGCTCATCGTGCTCCTGTGGTCGAAGAATGCGCTGGCGAAGCCTCTCCGGAGGAAGACTGTTCGGGCGAAGCCTGTCCCGCCTGTCCGAACGAAGACTGCGCCGGTGACGGCGTGTTCCTGCTTCCTCCCGCACCGCCCGCATGCACATCTACCTTGCTGCCGGCCTGGAGCTTGTCCTGTCCGTCCATCACCACGATGTCTCCCGGATTGATGCCACTGGCGATCGAAGCCACGTTATTCTGGGTAAAGGAAACCGTAACCGGGCGGACTTCGACCGTCTTGTCCGGTTTGACCACGAATACATAGCTTCCCTGCGGCCCATTCTGGATCGCGACGGAGGGAACCACGGTGCTGTCTTTGCGTGTTTCCAGTAGCAGGCGCACGTTCACGAACTGGTTGGGCCAAAGAACGTTGTCCTGGTTGTTGAACATCGCTTTCAAACGGCCCGTGCCCGTGGTCGGGTCAATCTGATTGTCGATTGTCAGCAAGTTGCCGGTGGCCAGTTTGGTCTGATCGTCGGAGTTGTAGGCCTCGACTGGAAGCGTGCCCTGGTGCATGTGCTTGGCTACGGTTGGCAAGTTGGCTTGGGGCAGGGTGAAAAGGACAGCGATGGGCTGTAGCTGAGTGATTACCAGCAGCGGGTTTGTGTCCGCGGCATGCACCATGTTGCCGGCGTCGACCAGGCGCAATCCAATCCGGCCGCTGATGGGCGCGGTAATGTGAGAGTAGACCAAGTTCAGCTTCGCGTTGTCGATCTGCGCCTCATCCGCTCGCACTGCTCCCTCCAGCTGATCCGCGGATGCCTTTTGAGTATCGACCTGCTGCCGGGAAATCGCTCCCGATTCGTCCAGCAAACTCTTGAAGCGCTCGTAATTCAGCTGCGCGTCCTTCAGTTGCGCCTGGTCGCGATACAGATTTGCTTGCGCCTGGCTAAGAGCCACCTGGAACGGGCGAGGATCGATGACCGCCAGCAAATCTCCCTTGCTGACATTCTGCCCTTCTTTGAAATTCACCTGCGACAGCTGTCCGTCCACCCGGCTTTTCACGCTGACCGTATTGGACGCCGTCACGTTGCCCAGACCCTTGAGATACACGGGCACGTCGTGGCGCTCGGCGGTTGCGACCCCCACAGGCACCACGGCCTGCGTGGACGCCCGTGCTGTGCCAGGTTTGGAACTCGCGCTGCACCCTACGCCGGACTCCCGCCCGCGGTCTTCGATGCGTATATTCACTATGTCTTTTCCCCGCACACGCCGTTCTAGATCGGTTGCAGCCGATACAACTGCCACCATTTTGACGTGAGAAAGCATATCGCGGTTGCGGTTTATCTTTAGTCTTTACAAGACTTTACATTTCTCGGCGATCCAAGAAGCAGAATCAGATCGACCGCCGCGAACACAGGCGGGAAATTGGGATCTCGGCCTCGCCATCTAGGCGTGAAGGGCAGGGTGCCACGCAGACCAGGCGGAATGGGATAGGGGGAAAGGCGAGCCAGCCGAACCCTATTCGTGGAGAGATTTCACATAGGTGATGACCTGCCAAAGCTGCTGATCGGGCAACTTTGCCCACGAAGGCATCCCCTTCCTCATATGCTTCCCCATGACACTGCGAGCAGCGATCAACAAAAATCCTGCGCCCCGCGGCAATCGCGTCTGGCTGGCCCTGATAGGGGCTGATCTTTTCGTGATCGCGGCCGGGAACTTTCTTCAACCAGTTTCCATCGGCGGCGCCGGACACCAATGCAACCGGGAGCAAAACCATCAGCAGTACCAGCCCAAAATTACGGATCATCGTGCGCCTCGGTGAAATCGTCCCCATAGTTGACCGATTTCGTACGCGATTCCAAAGCGATACAATCGCGGAACGCTGTAGTCGTTCAATCCAAACTGGGGGGAGAACGAGAAAGTCAGGCCCTGGGGCGCCTCCCAGTTGAGGGTGGGCCCGGCATAATGTGAAGTCAGATGTGTCCCGAAGCTGTAGCCGTCTCCGAGACCCCCATACATCTCAACTCCGGCCTGAAACTTTTCGCCGCAGAATGTGCAGTCGTGAGCGCTTGCCGCTAGCTTCAAGGGACGGCTCACCGCCCAGGCGTATCCAAATTCCCAGGGTGCGTTGGCGAGATTCTTTTCCGCGATGATATTTTCGCTGATGTTCCAGCCGCGAAAGTTGCTGCCCAAGATAAGCTTCAACTCCATCTCGCGCTTTTTCTCAGTGCGAGCCTCCGGGTTGGGATCGACGAGATCGTTCTTGCCGTCGTGTCCGACCACTTCTCGTAAGGCCTTGTCGCCGCCGTTGATGTTTTCGAATTCCACGTAAAGAACTGGATTGATCCAGTGCTCGCCCAGCAGGGGACGAAAGCGGTTTTCCCAACGGTACCCAGTGAAGATGGTGCTGTCGTGCTGCGTTGTCTGGCCGTCAAGGTACAGCTCCGAAGTCCACCAGGCTGTGGCCCCATACTCGAATTCCAGCGTACTGCCAACAAAGCGGTTCCCGTCCGGGGGTTTTCCCACCGCGTTGAAGAATTCGATTTCGAGATTTCCCGGCTCCTCCATCTCATGAGAGTAGGTGACGAAGTAGGGCCGCTCTTGAGCCTTGCAACCGGCTGCGAGGAATACGACAAACAGGCCGAGCATAACCGCTGGTTTCATTAGGGGTGGTGCCCCCCCCTTCTAGTTGCAACTCGGTTGCAAGTATGCAACCTGCATTGACTTTAACGGCTTTGACCGCGGAAATCAATCAGCGCTCGTATTTTCTGTTGCACCCCGGTTGCAACTAGATGCAACGCCACGTCGCCGGAAATCGTGATCGAGCTGGGCTCCGGGAAAGAGAAAAGAGAGGCGAATTATTGGTCGGGTTTTTCGGCTGTGCGGCAGTGGGCGCAGTAACCGCCGATTTCAAGGCGGGTGACGACGATGTGGAAACGGCAGTCCCGCTGAATCTGCCCCTTCAATCGGTCGAACAAGTCGCTTTCAAATTCAGTAATTTTGCCGCACCGCAGGCATGCCATGTGAATGTGATCTCGCTGGGGGCGGCGCTCGTAGTAGTGTTTTTCACCCTGCATGTGCATCAAGTCCAGCTCATCAATCAGACCGTGACGCTTCAGCAGGCCGAGAGTGCGATACACCGTAACCCGGTCAATCTGCGGATCGAGGCGTCGTGCCCGGCGCAATAGCTGGCTGGCGTCAAGGTGCTGTTTGGCGGTTTCAACCACGCTGAGAATGGTGCGGCGCTGACGGGTCATGCGCAATCCACGCGACATCAGTTCCGCCTGCAGACGTCCTGGAGTCTCGGTTTGGGGTAGTGGCATAGCAAACCTTCTTGCAACTGAGGTTCAAATTATAACCCGGCCAGCACGAATCATAAGAAAAACTCACAATCCCTGGTGGCAAGTGGCGGAAGCGGTCCTCCGCAGCCTGCACGAAGACCTGCATCCGCCGTAGCAGTCATGCCTGATGACCCTACCGCCCAAATGTCCCTTCGCAGGTGCTAACCCCCTCGGGGTACGGTATCCTGCATCGGTTCGCGGCTTATCGGCGACACTTAGAGGAGCAAACGTGATTGATCGAATCGCAGACGGGCGCACCGACCTGGTGTTCGATTACCTAGGCGAAGGGCATCCCGCAACATCCAAGGACGGCCATGGGGCGTCTCTGATCGAATTGTGTGCATACTATGGCGATGTGAGTGCCATAAAGTTCTTGCTCACCACGGCGAATCACTGCAATCGCTGGGGGAGAATCTCGGACTCAACCCCGGCGCCTTCCATGGACACTGGCGGCTCTGCGAGTTCCTCGTCGAGAACCGGGCGGACGTAAATCTGCCCCTCCCGGGATCCGGAGAAACGCCCCTGCATGCCGCATTGTGTTCCGCGCGCCCCGCGCAGAATCTTGTTGTCAGAGTTCTACTGGCAAAGGTGGCCGATCCGAACCGAGCCACCAAACCATCCGTCGAAACCGGCGCTTTTATGCGTGACTGTCGTACTAGGGCCGAGACTCCGCTGCATCGCGCCGCCGCCTTCGCCAGTGAAGACACGATTCAGCTTCTTCTCGATGCCGGGGCGAAGGTCGATGCGAAGGACAGGAACGGCGATTCACCACTCACGTGGGCGAGTTGGTCCCTGCGCCCGGATTCAATTCTCGGAAAGCTTTGCTATGGTAGCTTCTCCGTCCATCCCGAAAGGTGCTCGATGGATGAATATTTATTGGGAAAACCACGCGTCTAGGTGCCACTTAGAACTCGGGATTGGTGCAGGCACTACTTTTTTGTAAGGGGAAGTTTTGCCGAGTGGGAGCTGCCATTTCTGAGATAGCTTATTTTGTGCCCAGCATAAGTGCTTCAAGCATTCTGTCAAGGAGCCGCCTACGCGGTGGGTTTTGGCTGACCGCAGCTCGGTATTTGTCGATCCACTGCGGTTCTGCATCAAGTATCGGGCTGGTCTGCTCCGGAATGGGCACTTCCAGTTTTGAGGAGCACCCAGTAATAGCCTGCAGTCTGCGTTGATCTGCGTAAGCGAGCGCCACGAAGCGGAATGGCTGTTGAGTCCATGAGAGAGGACTCAACATCTCTGCTGCGCCCAGCACCGGGCCCCTTTGAGTCAGGAACATTACCTTGATGCGGGTGCCCCGAATCAAAGGTTTCGACAAACAGAGCAGACCGCCAGTGGAGGAAATGACCTCCAGGCTGCCCGTCACGCAGTCACCGCTCTGGAACCGAAGCACCGCGGGAGTGTATTCGGTGGCTCGGACGCGCGGGGCTCGGCCAGTGAGCGATGGGGGCGGGCTAGTCATTTGCCTGAGGGGCAGTATCGTACTTATCCCTGACTGCGTAGGAGATAACGAAAGGGTATACCAGGGCGCGGTTACCCAGTGGTCAAGGCCTCGCGGGGGAATTGCAAGAGGGGCCGTTCAACATTTACCTCTTACGGATGTCCGCCCGGAGCCTCGGTGAGTTAGAAATCAGCTCATCGATGCGCTGGCCCAGCGTTTGCTGGTGTATTTGCCTTGTTACGCCAACGATTCTGCGGGGGGTACTCAGCACCGAGCCGATCGGCCATGCTGGAGGGGACAGCTCTGTGGATTCTACCTGCGATGTTTCGGAGAGAGCCGGATCTCGAAGACTCTTGGCCACAGTTTTCCAGTGACAAACAAGCGCTTTCGAACGGGATCGTAAGCGATGCCGTTTAGCACGGCATCCGATTCGAGACGATAGATTGGGCTCAGAAGGCCCGTAAGGTCAATCCACCCCACTACACCACCGGTCTGCGGAGAGATTCGAGCCACGCGATCACTTTGCCATACATTGGCGAAAACCTGTCCTTCGACGAACTCCAGCTCGTTTAGTCGATCGACCGTAGTCAACCCATCGTGGACCCTAAAGCGGCGTTTTTCTTGAAGCGTTTGGGCATCCAGAACACGAATCTCCGACGTTCCATCACTCATGAAGACTTCACGACCATTCGTCGCGAGGCCCCACCCTTCCCCTGAGTACGAAAACCGATGCAACAGACGGAAGTCGTTCAGATCGTATACAAAACCAAGCTCTGACTTCCAGGTGAGCTGGAGCACCTTGTCTTTGACGAGCGTGATTCCTTCACCGAAGAACTCCGACCCCAGGTCGGCGTGCTGGACGACCTCTCCCGTCTCGAGGCGAACTTTTCGCAGCGACGACCGACCGTTAAGGCCAGTACCCTCATACAGAAAGCCGTCACGGTATGCGAGACCTTGGGTAAAGGCGCGGGTGTCATGAGGGAACGCCCGAACGATCGCAAATGTGTACTCCTGCGTACGATTGGCTTGAACCTGACGGGAAGACTGTCCTACCAGAAACGGGCGGTAGGCGATCAACAGAAACGCGACGACAATCCACGAAAAGATGCCCCTCATTTCACTCAGGCCTTGGCTATTGTCGCATCGCGAGAGGAGTTCATGGAGGGTTCCTGATGCTAGGCGATCACACCAACTGTGGATTACTGGTGAAAGGGGTTTGTCGACGGCGATCGGCTCTGGTGTGTCATCGGGTAGCACGCGGGTTCAACCTGGTTGCGTAGCCGCGCCGTGCATACGGCGAAAACGTGGCGGCAAGTAGTCTTGGGAGTACGTCTGGCGCCGCTTTCTCCCAGGCCCCAGCGTCCTGTGCACGTGTCACAAGCTGGCTGGGGGCTATTCGCGCACCAGTAACGCCAAGCGCGGGAAACGGAATTGCCCGGCGGCATCGTCAATCACATTCACTTGGCAGGTATAAAAACCGGGTTTCAGCTGAGTGAGCGGTACGTCGAGCTGAAAAATCGCCGCCTTGCGGTCCGGCGCGTTCAACTGTTCGCTCTCCACCAGGGGCGTTTCATAAGCTTTCGTCTTTCCTTGAAAGAAAGCCACGTTGGTCAGCAGACGGATCGCAGGACTGGTGGGGCCATTCGCCTTACCGTCCGTATTGGCCACGGCGTGAGCCGGTTCATAGACCTCATAGTAGAAGTACAGATGCTGGCCGGCAGAGAATACGTGCGTCACGTTGGGAATTACCTCGGATCCATCGCGCACGAGCGGATTCGCGCTCTTGCGTTTTGTATTGGCCTGCAGCTGGCTTGCCAGCACAATCGAACTCATCTTTACAGGAACCGTCTTAAGGTCGGGAACGGTGAGGTCGGTCTCGAACGAGCCTAGGCGACCACTCTGGTTCTCGCGCACCACAAACTTGAGGTGATACTGGCCCGGCGGCAAAACCAAGCCGCTGTTGTATTGCACGTTCTTGCGTTGCACCAGCTGGCTGGTGTTCACAGAAAACCGTACCGTATCCCGGATTTGCCCTACCGGCCGCTTCTCGGTGTCGGTCACGATTCCAAGAACAACGAGCGTAGCCCGGTCCTGATCGTTGTTTCGGGTGAAAGGAATCTGCGAACCCGGTACGACCACAGACACAGGCACGTAAAATTTCCGGTCGCCGATGCGGAAATATGCAGCCGACAAATACACCGGCAAATCGGTGGTGGAGAGGTCGGAAGCCAGTTCTTCGTCGAGCTGGCGCTCGCGGTCGTCACGCGTGGAATGCTGGAAATCCGCCGCAGCATAATAGCCGCGTCGGAAGTCGAGTTTGAGCCCGGGCCGGTTG
>WNFQ01000381.1_pt1 | contig 28334 bp, 10 predicted proteins | sample 5400171 | NCBI WGS metagenome assembly WNFQ01 (sample SAMN13153356, study PRJNA577476) | soil metagenome | isolation source: 20 cm soil under Madrone tree | place: USA:California | collected 2016-06-14
CCTGCCGCATATCCTCTATACAACGCCCCCAACTCCTGCACCATCACCCCTATCGACCACCCGTCGCTCACGATGTGATGCATCGTCACCAGTAATACGTGCTCTTCCTCTCTCTCCCGGATCAACTTCACTCGCAGCATAAGATCTCGCGTCAGATCGAACGGACGCTTGGCTTCATCACTGCGCAAGTTAAGAGCGACAACTCCTCGCCGGTCCGCGGTCAATCCCTGCAAATCGATCAACGGCAAATGCAGAGCCGAAGCGGTCGTCACTGTCTGCACGGGAGATCCGTCTTTGGCAGAGAAAACAGTTCGCAAGGCTTCGTGACGGCGCACGATTTCCTTCAACGCCCGCTCGAGCGCAGCTACATTCAACCGGCCCGTCAAGCGCAATGCCCCCGGTAGGCTATACAGCGGGCTGCCAGGCTCCAATTGATCCAGGAACCACAGTCGCTGCTGCGCAAACGACAGGGGCGCGGGACCAGAAGCAATTCTTTTCTGAATGATCTGGGTCGACCAACTCTTGCCAGGCAGCATCAACCTCAAAAGCTTGAGCCGGTCCGACGAGAGACCACCAATAGAGTTGGACTTAACAGCCATGAGAAGTATTCAGATGGAAAACGACGTGAGCGATTAGCTCTTGCGAGGCAAGGGCCTCTGAGAGTGTTGCAGCCTGCGGACAGGAACTGCGGGGGTAGTCGCTGATTTGAGGAGCTCGCCCCGGTCCAGGCGGAATGACTTGATCAGGCGAGTTATGTCGCTGTTTGGTGACGGTATTAAGTTGGCCGGACGTTCCTTGAACGCCGTTCCCGGAATTTGCGGAAATCCGTCGCTCTGGCTCACGAGCGTCATCTTTACTGGCCAGGGCGTTCTTGTCTCTAATACGAGATCGATGCCCTCGATTGGAATCGCGTCATAGCGAAGCTCCCACGGCCTGGCTTGCGCGCCTTCGATAACCTTGGGCTTGTCGTAGTCAATGCGCTTTCCATTGATGGTAGCGGACACCACCTCTGCCCCAAGCTCCAGAAACATAACTACCACGCGTGCCTGTTGCGGTGAACTAATCTTAAGATGAAGCGCGCGCAGATCATCGCGCGTCTTAGAGTCGATCACCTTCACCTCGTCGGGTTTCAGGTTTAAGTCGGGGGCCCGGCTCGATAGAAAGGGTTTGGTGTTGGTTGGAAAGTGGTTCGGCAAAAGCTTTCTTTCGGGCATTGAGGAAAAAAACTGCGCACTCCATTCGTCCGGCGTGCGGTTAGGACTCACCCACAGAGCTTCCTGGGTATTCGTGTCCGGGCTGTAGCACACGCTGTAAAAAACGGTGTCAGCGCGGGGAGCATCGTTGCTGAAAGCAGGCACAGCGTTGCCAATGACCAGGAAGATGACGCTCACCAACGCCGCGGTCATCGGTAGTGCCCATTTGTAACCACGCGCAATAAATTCCAGATAGGGAATCAATAGCCCCAGCAAGAGTAGACACATACCGATTATCAGAAGCAGCATTCCCAGATTTAGTCCCTGAAATAAATTCTGAGTGGTGCCGGTCATTAAAATGATTCCCGGCACAGAACCGAGACAGAGCACTATGGGTGAGAAATAACGCGAGGAGCTCTCCCGCCCACGAAAGAAGACAAGACCAAGTGCTAACAGGCTGAACACCAACGGCCAAAGCATCAGGTAGCTCGCTTCCGGTAGATACAGACTCAGCAGCACAGTTAAGAGCAGCCACCCGAACAGGGCGCCTAGCGTCAGGTTGTGAAATGTAATCCAGCGATTCAGAAAGAGATAGAGAGCGGACGCCAAAGCCACCGCGAGCGCGACGAAACTGACAATGTAAAGATTGGCGTTGGTTAGGGGTGAGTAATCGTTGTGCAATGTGGTCAGCAAACCCCACAACAGCCACACGGCGACGTCAATGACCACCAGGCTCAAAATAAAGCTGGCAAACCCCAGCAGCATCCCCTTGATAGTCAGCTGCTTCTTTCGCCGTCCCAGATATACAACGAACATGAACAACACGAGGGCCAGAATCGCAAATGGTTTTACCCATTTGGCCGAATAGGTGATGAGAGTTGAGCCCCAGATATCAAAGTAAAGAACATTGGCGGCCTGCCGATTTTCCAGACTCAAGTTTCCGAAGTGCCGCGCCAGCGCAAGCGCGTACGAGCCGCCGTGTTGAACGCTGCGCTCGTCAATTTCCTGCAAATTATCGCGTTGGGAATGGTAACGAATGGCGTCATCTATGTAAGCGAAATTGAGTCCTGCAAGTCCCGCTCTTTTGAAGACCGTCAGGTCGGTGTCGTTAGGTAAGAGCTTATAGATCGAGTACATCAGGGAAGTGGAGAATGGGTGAGGAACGGCCTTAGCATACTCGTTAATCAGCCACCCATTCTGCTCGCTGGTCTCAAACATGAAGACCGGACCGCTGGCCCCGCGCGCCTCGAAGTTAAGTACCAGACCGATATTGCCGGCCCAGGGGTGTTCGTCGACAAAGGCCCGGGCGCCCATCAGCCCTATCTCTTCACCATCGTCAAATAAGCACACTATGTCGTTCTTTAACGGCGGTCCCGCTTTCAAAGCTCTCATCGTTTCAAGCAAGACCACCACGCCGGACCCGTCATCGCTAGCGCCGTTACCGTTAGGCACTGAATCATAATGCGCTGCTAACATCACCGCCTTTGCAGTTGGATCCTGTCCTTTTAGGCGTCCCAAAATATTGCGCACAGTCGCGGCACTGGCTCCTCCTGCCCGAGTACTCACCGCCGCCGTGGCCGTCTGAACTTCCGGCTCCAGGTTTAGTTTTTTCAGTTCGTCGACGATGTAGTTCCGGACCTCAACCGCGGCTGTCGAACCGATCGGATGGGGCCTCGCGGCGATCACCTTGAGATGCTCCATGGCGCGGCCCGAAGCGAATTCCGTCAAGGGAGCGCCCGCGGACAACGCCGCCGGGGGTCGTTGTTGATATAGAGTCGCAAAGACAACAGCAGCGAGGAATAAACAAGCCGCAGCGCTCACGCCAAGGTCTGCCAGGCGCGTATCTGCTGAATTCGAGGTCGAAATCCTTTTCATACTTTCACCTTTCTTGCGATGCAGCCGATCTCCGCCAATGGGATCGTCCAGTAAGGGACAGCGTTATCGGCGATGGCTGATAAATTCCCCAAAGAAGACTAAAATCAGCCCGCTGCTGAAGTTCCCTTCAGAGGATCAGTTTGTGATTTAAGAATCGAAAGGACCAGGGATGATGACTCTGCTCTTGGTGAGACAGACGTTCTTAGTTACCTAATATGTGAATTCCTTGCGGCCAAACAGCCTTTCGGCCACCAGGCCCCGACGTGAACATTCTTCCACGAGCTTGTTTGAGGCCACGATCGGATTGGAATCGTTCGCGTATTTAATACTCATTACATAATTCAACCAGGGCTCCTGCCCCATCGCGTAGACATAGACCTGCTTGCAGTTGAATTGATCGACTATTAGAATGCCCTTTTCGTAATTTGAACCCGAGAGCCGTCTTGACTGATCCATCTTTCGGTCCAGCGTTTTCGTGATCAGTGGCCCGTATAGCCAGGACAGCGGCGCGCCGTCACACTCCATGCCCAGGAATAAGACATCAATCTCGCCGATAAGATTGAATAGATGTTCGTACACCTTCGGCTCGAGGTTGTTTGAGTCGGCTGCGAAGAGAAACTTCTTGCCCTTCAACTCGACGAGGTGAGCAATCTTACTGCCAATGTTCAGATCGGCATGCTCTCCCAAAAACGGCAAACCCGTGATCCGCCCGCCTTCGATCTCGATGGTCTCCAACTCTCCGATCTCGAGGACATTCTTGAATCCAATATTTTGCAGCACCAGCTTGAGAGACGGATCCTGCAAACATCCCGCCTGGTTTCTGGGGACGATGATGTTTTTCACTTTGTGTCTCAATTGCAGGAGTGTCTCGAACATGATGTGGTCCTGATGACCGTGAGTGATTAAGACATAATCGATCACCTCCGGCAGGTCCAGATAGGTGTAACGCTTTATGCCATTCTCGTATGTATAGCTCAGCGCCGGATCAGTGAAGATGAACACGTCCGGTGTTTCGAGAGAAAGGCATGCGTGCCCGTAATAGCGTACCAGCACGTCGTTGCCGCTATGACGCTCGTGTTGAGGCGGCTTCTGCTCGGTGAGAAAAGTTGAGAACAACTCTGTTCTCCCCAACTCACCTCCCAACAACTCGTTGACATAAGTGAATTCCTGCGGGTGCTCCTTCATTCTGAACAACTCGTCAACGACCGGATGGTTAAACGGGATATTTAGCGTTACCGACTTGTCGTCGGACAGTCTGGGGGTACTCAAGGCGAAGGGCCTGTGGTCCTGGTTGATTGGCGATAAACAAATCGATTGGGCGCCGAGATCGTAATAACGGCTATGGTACAGCAGGGCCTCGATGAACTTGATCGAAGGGTTGTTATTCAGATCATAAACAATTTCGACAAAGCCCCGCAGGTTTTCAGGTATCTTCCGATAGAGAGGTTCCAGGCAGTGTCCTTTGGCCTCATTTCTTAAAATCTCATCCAGCGCTTTGATGGATTCAGCCAACTGAATCATAGGCGCATATTGCTTCATGGTTGTCTCGATGAGCGTTTTGACTTCAGCCACCCTCTGACCCTGATAGTCGATGAAGGGACCGCCAAGCATCGCAGGGTTCTTTACCGCGCTGGCATGAACCATCGGCGCGGCAACATAGGACCTCATGATTCTCAAATGAGAATTCGCGATGTTCATGGCAGCCGTGGCTGGTGCGACGAGATGCGACCACGCATACCAATGATTGAACAAGGGTTCTACCTGCACGTTTTGTTTGAGATAAAGAGGTGTCATTTTCATGCTTTCGTCCCCCTTGTGTGCTCACCGCCAGTTAAAGATTAGATCTAAGCCGCCGCAGCGGAGCGGCGGGTCCTCCTCCAGCTATGCAGGCGGAATTTAGTGGGGGCCCAGTTTGCTTGTGGCACGCGCTTCTTGACTGCGATTCACGGGCGCTACTTTCTCAAAATGATCCACTACCGGGATTTGCCATCGCGTGTTTCAGACTGCGCGAGATTGTCTCCAGGATCGAGGTCCGATGCGGATGCAAGAAGAAATGGCCTCCGGAAAACATCTGTAAAGAGAATTTTTGACTGGTCTCGGTACTCCATGCCTCCAGGCGTGTCTGGCTCGTTTCGCAATCCTGCAACCCGCCGAATCCAGTGATGGGGCAGGGCAGCGGAGGTTCACTTCGATACCGGTAGCTTTCGCATACCATGAAGTCCGCGCGAACCGTCGGAAGCATCATCCGCATCAGTTCAGCATCGTTCAAAACTTCACGCGGCGCGCTCTCAAAACGTATCAGATGGGCAAGTAGTTCCGCTTCGGGCAGATTTGCATAGTCCGTTTGCGCGTCACGCGTGCGTGGTCCGCCACAGGCACTAATGAACAAATGAACCGGTAGCAAACTGTGCTCCCGGTACAACAGCCGGGCCGTTTCGAAGGCAATGAGAGCGCCCATGCTATGTCCGAAGAACGCGAACGGCTTATTCAACAAGGGCAGCAATGCTGTAGCAACCGCATCGACCAGAGGCCCATGATGCGAGACTGGTTTTTCGAAAATCCGAGCGCCGCGACCTGGTTGCTGAATGCCAAAGACCTCGATGTTGCGCGGCAGCTCGCGGGCCCACGGCCGATAAGTGTGCGCTCCACCGCCCGCGCAATGAAAACAGAAAAGGCGCAGGCTCGCTTGAGGGTTCGGCCAATAGTTAGTTACCCACGGACTTGAGATTGACCCATTTGTCATAACCGACTTTTGCCTGATCCATCCGCAACCTCATAAACGACCTGGAGGTTTTAAGCCGGAAGATAAGAGGGGTATCCGACTGAAACCTACTTGCGGAGCAAACGGAATTTTGCGTTTGGCTGGGAAAGCACTGCTTCGCTTACTCCGCCCGCGGGATCTATTTGGAATTCGATGCTGTAGCCTGGGGTGTTCTTGAAATGAAAGACACTATACTTGCCCTCGACTAGTTGATAAACCCGCTGCTCCGGCGAGGTAATGAGGAACTTGCCTTTAGCGTCCAAAGCAATCCGAATCATCTCGCCGTTGCTTTCGTAGTTACCAGCACACTTTCTGAAAAATTCCTGATCCGACTCCTTAGGTCCTGCCACCCGCGCAAAGATTGTCGGCACCGGCTTGGACAGCACGAAGCCCGCCCATTCAACTCCCGCACTGGGGAGCACCGAAAGGCGATCAATCTCGCCCTTCGGGTTAGGCAGAAAGGTGAGGTGACTCTGATTAAATAACTCGCCGGACACCACGAAAGTATTCTCCTTCACCCGCTCCAGAGCCGACGCCAGCCCTTTGAAGCTGCCGCTCAAGCCGTGCTCGCCCTGCTCGATGATGAGGATACCGGCGGGATGTTGGTAGATCCCCGCAAAGTCAGCGCCGGCTGGCCTGTTTGTATGGCTTTGAAGATCAAATTCGCCCGCGATAGCGTTGTTAGATCCAGGTTCGGCAATTCGGGTATCATCGAGGCGCAACAGTTCCTGCCCAACGATTTGCCACGAATCGAAGCCATTTAAGTCGAAGAAGATTCTTTCTCGCTTGCTGACAATCACATTCTCAAGCACGCAATAGTCGAGACCTGTCGCCAACAAACAAAGGAGGGCATCTTGCGGAGTCTCAACAATGGGCATACCCATAATGTTGAAAGATGTGTTCAGGAGCATCGGCACGCCGGTCTTTTCGTGAAACCGTTTCACCAGATCATAGAAACTTCCGTTGGCCTCGCTGGTGAGAGTTTGCACCCGTCCGGTCCCATCGACGTGCATTACTGCGGGTGTTAGGTGCTTCTTGTCTTCCTTGAAGCCTGCAACGCGTAGCATATAGGGGCTCTCGGCCGAGAAGCCCTCCCACTCAAACCAGTTGGCCGACTCCTCGAGCAGGATGGCGGGAGCAAAAGGGCGAAAGGCTTCCCGAAATTTCACTTTGCGGTTGAGAATATCTTTGGCATCAACTCGTCTTGGATCGCAGATGATGCTTCGTTGGCCCAGGGCCCTCGGACCCAGTTCAGATCTGCCCTGAAACCAGCCGATTGAATTACCGGCGCACAACAGTTCGACCGTATCTGAGATGAAATCCGTCGTCGGTACCACCTCAACACCGGGAGTTTCCGAAATCGCTTCGGAGATTTCCACCGCCCCATATTTCCGGCCCAGGGCATCATGGATCAGTTTTCGCCTTTCATTCTTTTTTACTAACTGCCACAAACCGTAGTAGGCCGCCCCGATGGCGGGTCCGCTATCTTCGGCGGCCGGAATAATGTAAATGTTCTTGAAAGGAGTTTCCCTGATGAGTCTCTCGTTAGCAACGCTGTTGAGCGCCACGCCGCCGGCGTAACATAAGTTGTCGCTTGGATGGAGATCGTGAAGATGATTAACCAGGTAGAGTAATGCTTTCTCGAGCGCCGCCTGGGCGGAGGCGGCGAGGTTCCCATATTCGACCTCATGCAAGGGCCATCGTTCTCTGTGTTGAAACCGGAACGGTACTTTGTCACTAAAGACAAACCGGCCATCGATAAGCTCGTAGAATTCTTCGGGTGGAATGTCCGCAACTCCGAAGGGCGCCAGGCCCATCACCTTCCCGGCGTCAAGCGATTCTCCGAAAATCTGCTCAGCAGCGGTCGAAAAGATGGTGCCTAAGCTGCGGAATTTGGCCATCGCCGGTCCGTTCAGAGTGAACCAGTCATAGCCCGCCGTGGCGTGCTTCTCGATCGGGTTGATGGTGGTGTCGGCCGCGCCATAAAGCGAAACAGTTTCCCACCCTTCACTGATCGGTTCTTTGAGTACAGCGATCTCTGCCGCTGTCAGATCCTCGATGGTCGATCCTATTCCATCGACTACCAGGACTGCGGACTCTTCAAAACCAGAGGTGGCAAAGGCGCTGACTGCATGAGCAAGGTGATGCGGGATAACCAGTGTCTCAATCTGGTTTTGCTGCACCCGCAAGAACGAATTGAGTTTGAGATCATGCATTGGAGAGCGGGCCTTGCCGGTTACTGTCAGGACGACCAGATCCAAATCCTGAGGTTTGATGCCTGCATAGTCCAGACAATACTCCAGGGCCAATGAGTGTTGTGCCCCGTAAATCTTCCGCCTCTTTTTTCGCGTGAGGCGCTCCTCCTGAACTGAAACAATCAACTCGTGACCCCTCAGTAGGCAGACTGCGCCGTTGTGAGAGGCGCTGATGCCCAGAATCAATGGAGAATGATTGTTGGCCATGACGGCTCGGCTACTATCTATACTACCCAGCGATGATTTGCGGAGGGCTCAGGTGGCGGCTATCGAATCCGCATGCTTAATCGCGGCAAGGTCTTTAGGCCACATTTCATCCAACCGCGGTGGCTGGTCGTTCACCCTGTTGACGAAGATTGCGCGCCACCTCCGTAAGTACAGGCCACCACTGCAGGAGTTGACCAAATTTCAGCACCAGGCGTTGGGTTAGTTCACGCGCTTCATTAATGCTGCGACCGGCGAGCAAATCAAGCGGCACCGCGGATTCCTGGCTGATGAACGACTGTCTGGCCGTCACAATGAACTGCTTCACATCCCGCTCCCATCGCTTCGTGGGTTTGTCGTGCTGCTCTAACTGACTCTCCAGATGCAATATTAGCGCGCCAATCTCATTGATAACTTTTAGATATGACACTTCCGCGAACTGCCTGGAGGTCATCGTTCCAATCCGCTCCAGATAGTCGCCGAGACTCTGCATTTTCTTCTCGCTGTGCATGGCCTCTTGCCCAAAGTCATATGATTTGACCAGTATCGCAATGAAGGTCGCGAGAGAAATTCCCGATGCGCTTCTGGTAATCTCGCCAGGCCAAAACGAGCGCGCCTCAGTGGGCGTATGAAGAATAATGGAAGGCAGATAGGCAACATAACTGCCATTCAAACATTGAGGGAGCATGGTCCCAAATACATAGTCTTCACCGCGCGCGACCGGAATGAAAGGCGGCAGTAAGTGACGATTGTCCAGTCCGACAAAGGTGGTCATCAGATTGTCGGCGAGGTCGGTGATTGTTAAGCAGTCAGTGGCTCGCAGAATTTCTCGCCGAGTGCACGCGGCCAGGTATTCCGGTTCCGTGCTCGTCAGTCTCTTGAACGAGGCGCCGGTCAGGAACAGGTAATTAGACGGCGATCCCCATCCGGAGTCCCCGGCGATACCGTTCGCGGACACCAGGATCCGCCCGGTGCCGGCCTCCAGCTTCCGCAGAAAACCATAATCCACTTCGGACAAGTCGACTCGAGTTTTTCCAATCGAGTCGGCAATCAGACTTCCTACTCGTTTGCCCAGTACCGCTTCGTGGACGGCCAGGAAATCCGCGTCGATGAAACTCAGCGACCGCATCGCCGCTTCACGATCAGGATAAGTCCAGACGTCGCAAGGATGGGTGGCGTTGAAGCGCTGCCCGGGAACGAGTGCGATGCCGGTATCCATCTCGCGCATCGCGAGCCGGCACTCGGTATCGTCGTCGCCGCTGATGATGAGGTCGCCAATCGTGTGCAGTAAGAGGGCATTGCGGTTCGCGCCGATGGGAGCCAGACCCGTTCCTTCAATGTCAAAGAGCGCAAACTTAACGATCTCCGAAGGCACCTCTCCCGTATCGATCAGCTTCTTCGCATACAGAAGTTTCTCTTCGAGTCCGGCGTAGAAGATTTCGACTTTGTGTTGTTTCTTTAACGCTCTTAAGATACGTCGGTATTCGTCTCGCACAGTTACACTGGGAGAATCGTCCATAACGACGAAGTCGTTTACTCGCCCGTGGCGTTTGCTGTTCTCGATGTAACCGGTCAGGCCTCGCTTTAGGAGTTCGGCACGATCGGCGGTTACGAATCCGACCGTAGCTACTAGAGGCAGGCGGGGTTCAGCGGCAGACTCGCGCGCGATCCTTTCAATGACTTGATCGTAAGAAGTGAGGCAGCCTTTGTTTAGCAATATCTCTAACCGCTGCCTTATTGCTTCGGACGAACCGACGCGATTAGGAAGATTACGGCAATAATCCGCCGTATGCTCATCAAGCGTCTTAAAAGTGCGGCACGACTCTAACAATCTGACGCCCTCCCAACTAAGGAACTCCGTGGTCCGGCTGGTTCTGGAATAGACTAGTTCCTGGCCGTTTCCGAACGGCACGGTCTCGATGTCCGCGCAGCGAAAGCTTCCTCCGTTAGCGGCGAAAGGTTTCCCATCCAGTGGCGGCTCGGACAAAACCTCCACCCGAGTCTTGATAAGGTTTAGTGGCTCATCGCTTCGATGCAGGTCGCTCTTGCTCCGGACAAGCAGAGCTGCCACTTCTTTGTCAGACAGTTGTTCGAGGCGATCGAGCAATCCAACAAGCCCTTCCACGTTTTCCTGCGCGTTGTCTTCGATAAACTCCGCCAGGCCAGCGATGGTGGGCGTTTGGAAAAAGTTTTGAATTGGTATTTCGACCCGAAACGTTTCTCTAACGCGAGTGATTACCTGTGTGATCTGAAGGGAATGTCCTCCGATCTCAAAAAAGTTCTCGTGGATATCAATTTGGGCGATGCCCAAGACCTCTGACCAGATAGCGCATAACTCCTCCTCGAACGGACTGCGGGGGCCGACGAAAACATCTTCCGCCGTTACAATCGTCCGGTCGGGCGCCGGTAATGCGGAACGATCGACTTTACCGTTCGGCTTGAGAGGAAGCGTATTAAGGAGCATGAAGTGGGAGGGAATCATGTACTCAGGCAGTCGAGCTTTTAAGAAAGCGCGGAGTTCGTCGATATCAGATTTGTCAGACAGGTCGCCGACAAGGTAGCCCACCAGTTGTTTGCCGCCTGCCGGGTCATTGCTGGCAGTGACCACGACGTTTCTGACCGCTGAGTGTTCCAGGACCACTTTTTCGATCTCCTGCACCTCAATTCGGAAACCCCTAATCTTGACCTGATAATCGACGCGTCCGAGAAATTCGATCTCTCCGTCCCGGAGGTGACGCGCTATATCTCCCGTTCGGTACAAACGGGCTCCCGTCTTCGGGCCAAACGAGTCGGGGACGAATTTCTCAGCCGTCAGGTCAGGACTGTTCAAGTAGCCACGCGCCAATCCGGCGCCGCCAATATACAGCTCGCCCGGCACGCCGGCAGGCACTGGCTGTAGATCGCGATCCAAAATGTAAAGCCGAGTATTGGCAATCGGATTACCGATAGGCACCGTGCGTCGCTCAGGATCAGGTACGCACTTCCAGAAGCTCACATCAACGGCGGCTTCAGTCGGGCCGTACAAATTATGCAGCTCGGCATTCATGCGGGCGAAGAACCGCTCCTGTAGGTCATACGGCAGCGCTTCGCCGCTGCAAATAACCCGGCGCAGATTGCTACAGTTTTCCGCACCGGGCGTTTCAAGAAAAACCGAGAGCATGGAGGGCACAAAATGTAATACCGTAATCTTTTGCTTCTTGATTAGTCGCGCAAGGTAGAAGCAATCCTGATGCCCCCCGGGACGCGCCAGGACCAGTCGCGCGCCGGTGAGCAGGGGCCAGAAGAACTCCCAGATGGATACATCAAAGTTAAATGGCGTTTTCTGCAGGACACGATCCGCTTCTGTCAACTTATATGTATCCTGCATCCATAGCAAGCGATTGCAAATGCTATGGTGACTAATCATTGCACCTTTCGGTTTTCCCGAAGAGCCGGACGTGTAGATGACATAGGCGAGGTTGTCCGGCCGGACGCCGCTCTCGATGTTCTGTTGTCTCTCGAGAGAGATGGTCTCCCACTGTGAGTCCAGGCGGACAACCGGGGTCGCGCGTCTAGGAAGAACTTCGATGAATCTCTCCTGGGTCAGCACCACACCTACGTCTGAATCATCCAGAATCTCGCTCATCCGCGCTCTTGGGTAAGACGGATCGAGAGGCAGGTAGGCCCCGCCGGCCTTGAGAACACCCAGGAGGGCGACAACCATTTCGAGAGATCGTTCCATGCATACTGCAATCACCGTCTCTGGCCTGACTCCCAGTTCGCGAACGTAGTTTGCCAGTTGATTGGCTCGCTGATTCAACTCGCGATAAGTTAGCTCCTCAGCTTCAAACGTTACGGCCACCGCATCGGGCGTGAGCTCGGCTTGTAATTCGACCAGTTGATGGAGGCAGCAATCCCCCTCATAGTTTATGTCAGTGTCATTCCAGTGGTAGAGCAACTGATTTCGCTCGAAGTCCGTCAACAGGGGTAATGTCGAAATATGCTGTTGAGGATTGGCCACGATTGCTTCCAACAAGTTGCAAAAGTGACCCGTCAATCTCTCCATGTCGGCAATCGAGAAGATGTCTGTACTGAATTGCAGGGACGACAACAGCCGCCCTTCGACCTCGGTCATGACAAGCGTCAAATCAACCTGGGATACCGGCTGGTTGAGGGCGATAGTTTCAAGTTGCAGCCCGGCTAGTTCTAGCTCGGCGCCATCGAAGTTGACTGCAAAGGCGCCAAAGTTTTTCTGATCCTTTAGCTGCGACTGCTGCAAAACGAACATGACCTGGAAAAGCGGCGGGATGCCGGCATCACGGGCGGGATCCAATCGTCTCACCAGCAATGGAAATGAATAATCCTGGTGGTCAAGGGCGGCAAGAACGGTCTGTCGCACCTGTTCCAGGAACATCGGGAGATTCGGATCCCCGGAAAGATCTGCCCTCATTACCAAAGGATTGACAAGGTAACCTATCAAGCCCCGCCATTCTGCATCGCTGCGACCAGCGGCGGGCGAGCCGACTAGAATGTCTTCCTGGCAACTGTAGCGATAAAGCAGGATTTGAAATGCCGCCAGCAGGGTCATATAGAGCGTTGCGCCGTAAGCAAGACCGACCGCTTTGAGTTTTCGCGTCAGGTCTCGGCTTAACTCAAACGGAATGGATCCTCCCTTATAGGATTGGACCGCAGGTCGCGGCCTGCTAATAGAGAGGTTCAGCACCGGCAAGTTTCCTTCGAGTCGGTGTTGCCAGTAAGCCCAAAGGCGCTCGCCGACATGGCTGGCTAACATTGTTTCCTGCCGCTTAACAAAATCGGAGTACGGACGCGGTTGCGGGGAAAGGGCTATTGTGGAACTCTTTCTGATCGCTTCGTAAGCGATGCCTAACTCGTGCACCAGAATTGCGAGCGACCATGAATCGGCAATGATGTGATGCATTACCAGCGCGATGACCGTCTCACGCTCGGAGATTCTGAACAGGAAAACCCTGAGCAGCGTGTCGTGTTCAAGATCAAACGGCCGCTGCGCCGCATGATTCAATTGATCAGTCAGATAGAATGAACTCCAGCCGGAAGCATCTTCCTCATGAAAAAACAAATCCTTGTGCTGCCGAATACACTGGACTGGCGTCCCGTCCCTGGTGGTGAAGTTTGTTCGTAGGGAGGAGTGCCGATTGATGAGGAATTTGAGCGCCTGGCGGAGGGCCTCGCAGTCGAGATCGGCTCTAACGCGCGCTGCACCAGCAATGTGGTAGGGCGATACTTCCAGGTCCATCTGCTGGAGAAACCAAAGCGCACGTTGCCCGTACGAGAGGGAGCATTCATCACTTTCAGGGATTGAACTTGCCGCCATTGCGGAATCTTCCCCCGCTTTTAGTGCGCTCTTGGCAATCTCAGCAATCTCAGTGATGGTACAGTCTTGCAGGAAGACTCCGATTTGTAAGGTGACGCCCCATCTCATCTGGAGGGCGTGTGCGAACTCTATAGCCAGCAGTGAATCTATCCCGTAATGCGCGATTGGCACATTGCTGTCGACCTTGTCGAGGTCTTCGCCCACACTCGAAGCGACTAACTTGATCAAGAAAACCTTGATCTGGTCGACCGTCGACGCGGCAGAGGCGCCCACCAAGATCGCGTCGTGTCCTTTGCGCGCGGGTTCCAGGCGCCACTGTCCCACTACTTCCAGTGTCCCATTCGAGTAGGCGTCTCGGCAGAGATGTCGCTGGATCTTACCACTCGATGTATGCAATATGCTTCCAGCTTTGATCAGGACGATGGCATAGATTTCCAGTTCGTGAACTTGGACTATGGCTCGGCGTATATTTTCAAAGGTTGTATTGAGGACCGGATGTCGCTGCATGACTTCCTGTACCACTACCAGGCGCTCGCGACCGCTGACTTCGACCGAAAACGCCGCCCCCTTGCCGGGGCACAGACCGGGCTGTGATTTTTGCACTGTGGCCTCAATGTCCTGCGGGTAGTGATTCAGACCTCGAATAACGACGAGGTCTTTGATCCGCCCGATGACAAAGAGTTCCCCTCGATGAATAAAGCCGAGGTCTCCTGTCCTCAGATATGAGTCGTCGTTGCTGTTAGCCAGATTTGCGTTGAAGGTGTGTTGTGTCTCTTCGGGGCGATTCCAATATCCTTGGGTTACCGACGGACTTGAGGTCCATATCTCCCCGATCGTATCGGACCGGCATTTCTTGAATGATGAAGGGTCAACAATGGCCAGACCCGCGCCAGGCGAGGGAACACCGCAGCTGACTAGCGTGCGAGCCGTCGAAAGAGTGCTGTCGATTACGAGGTCTTTGGTTAAGCCGGGCGCGTCAACGCTGATCGTTGCCACTTCCGCGACGTTCTTCGCGCCGCAAACAAATAGCGTCGACTCGGCGAGTCCGTAACAGGGAAAGAAAGCGGCCCGCTCGAAACCACAAGAGGCGAAGGTTGCCGCGAACTGTTCGAGAGTGTCGTGGCGAACCGGCTCCGCCCCGTTGAAGGCAACCCGCCAACTACTCAAATCCAAAGTCGAACGCTGCTCGGCCGTAATCTTTCTGGTGCATAAATCGTAAGCGAAGTTTGGTCCGCCGCTTGTGGTCGCTTTGTAACGCGAAATGGCCTCCAACCAACTAACCGGCTGTTTCAGAAAGGCGACCGGCGACATCAGAATGGCGGGCACACCCAGAAAGAGCGGTTGAAGTACTCCGCCGATCAAACCCATATCGTGATAAAGCGGTAGCCAACTCACGATCACGGCCTGTTCAGTTTGCTGAAAGGCGCTGCTGATCATCGCTTGATTGTGCAGGAGATTGCTATGGGTCACGATCACACCCTTGGGGGCCGTTACTGAGCCGGACGTATATTGCAAGAGTGCCGTCGTATTACCTTCAACCATGGGATGCGACCATTCGCCGGCGGCGTCCAGGTCCAGATGATCAGTTGCGAGCCATTTCAGCTGGTCCAGACCGGGCACGTCAGCGAACAAGGCCATAGTCCTCGACCGAACCTGAGTTGTCGTCAACGCGATCTTTATTTGTGCATCAATGAGAATGCCCTGGAGTTTCTGCGGCGTGCGGTTGAGTTTTGGTGGGTAAGCGGGTACCGCGATTGCGCCGGCATAAAGACAACCGAGGAAGGCGGAGATAAATTCCAGCCCCGCGGGATAGAGGAGCAGCACCCGATCTCCATAGGCTTCCCGGTCTTGAAGCAAAGCAGCGATGGCGCGCGCACGTTCATCCAACTCACCGTAAGTGATTTTCGTTTCTTTAGAGTCGGTCAGAAAAGTGTAGGCTGTTTGCCCGGACTCCAGGAGAGCCCTGCGGCGCAAGAGCCCAACCAATGTCTCTGGTTGACTTGTCATTGCTCGAATTCAGCGATCAAAAATGGCGGCAAAGTCCCACCGGTCTGACAATCTCGGAAACCGTAATAAATTTCGGCGAGAACAGGTTGCCTCCGAAATGAAGCGCGGGCGTTTCCAGGCAGCACTTACAGTTTGAGACGAGATGAAGCGGCAGCTCAAAAGTCATTCGCTCGTTGCTCGAGCATATCGTCGATAGACTGCGAGGGTTTGCTGGGCCATCTTCACTAAACTGAAAGTATTGATGACATGCTGCTGACCAGCACGGGCCAATCGTCTCGCCTTCTGCTCATCCTGCAACAACTCGAGTTGAGCGCTTGTCAGTCTTTCAACGTTAAGCAGATGTGGTCCATGATCCCTTGCGTGTACCGGGACCAGCAGACCCGTCTCGTTGTTCCGAATAATCTCTGCCAGACCGCCGACCTCGGTCGCAATAACCGGTAGTCCCGCGGCCATTGCCTCGATGGCCGCATAACCGAACGGCTCATAAAGGGATGGTACGATCGCGATGTCGGCTACCTGGTAAAGGTCAGCGAGACGCGTGCGCGTGATCTTGCCGAGAATGATCACCTTCTCCCAAACGCTGGCCTGATTTGGAAACATTTCTTTCATCATCTGCCTGAGCCGCGCAACGGTCCAGGTGTCGGGCGCAAAATCAGGTTCTCCGGCTACCAGGTAGCGAACGTTGGGCCGGCGTTTGATTACTCTTGCCGCTGATGCCAACAGCTCGTAGATACCTTTCTGAGGACAGAGCCGACCGGCGAAAATTATTATCTTCTCGTCACGCGTGGCAAAACTTTCACGGAGTTTGCAAAGCTCTTCGGGGCTCATGATTGACTTCATAAACGGTCCTGGGTCTAGTCCGTTGTAGACCATTTCCAGCTTTTGGGAGGGAGTTTGATGAGTGGTTCGGATGAGATTTACCATTGAGTTACTAACTGTAATCAGCGCATCTGCACCCCGACAAAGTTCCCTTTCCTGTTTGATAATTTCCGGCGGGGTCATTACTCCCCACGACCCTTGCACCGGATGTTGAAGCAAGTGAACTGTGGCTACGACTGGAATCTTGAAGAGCTCTCGCAACTGTTGTGCGGCCGGAAAGCCATGCCATTCGTGGCAATGAATAATATCCGGGCGCTGGTTGTATTCGACCAGCAGGTTCTTTGCGTACTTGACGCATACCTGATTGAGTCGAATGAACCTTTGCATCAAGGTCCCAGGACCATGATTCGGCGGGCCGCCGTTTGCCGAAACCAGATGCACCGTCAGGTTGGGGGCATGATGAACTTTGGTTTCGCCGCTCGAAGGCGCGAGCACAGTGACCTCGCAATTAAGGCCGCTCAGCCCTTTCGTCAGCTCAAAAACATGGGTACCAAGTCCACCGACAGTTTCGGGTGGATATTCAGAGGTAATGATCAGGACCTTGAATCGTGGAGTAATGAAAATGACTCCGGTCTGCTAAATGGCAGGAACGTGACGGCTGAACGTCTGTCGCTGGTTCAGGCTATCAGGGCCGGCGAGAAAACTGTTTGGTCGGAGGCCAGTTGTCCGTAATCCAGTTTGATGATCCGGTCCGCTACATGGTAGTACCGGTCATCGTGGCTAATGACCAGGATCGTCTTTCCTCTTGACTTCAGCTCAGGCAAGATCTCGGAATAGAAAATTCTCTTAAAGAAGGGGTCCTGGTCTGATGCCCACTCATCGAAGACATAGAAGGGCCGGTCCTCCAGGTATGCAGTCAACAGTGTCAAGCGCTTGCGCTGGCCGTAGGAAAGCCCCGGGCTAATTACGATGCCGTCCTTGACCTGAACTTTGTGATCGAGTTGTAAGCGGGCCAGGTATTCTTTAGCCTGCGCGTCGAGATCGGTTGTAGCCGCTCCCGGAAGACGCTTGAAAAGGTAGAAGTCGGAAAAGACTGCCGTAAAGAACTGGCGATATTCCTCTCTCGTTTCGTCTGTAACGGCTATGCCGTCAAGCTCGATGCTGCCACTCTCCGGAATATAAAGCCCAGTCAGAATCTTGCCCAGAGTAGATTTGCCGCTGCCATTCCCACCTACCAGGAAAACCAATTCGCCGCGGCCAAAACTGACATCAAGCGGACCCAGCGTGAAGGTGCTATCTTCCTTTTCCCCAAGGTACGCATGCGAGACACCCTTCAATTCGAGGCAGCCCCACTCCGCCTGGGAAGCTGATAGGTCTGAATTGTCAAAGCTCTTTTCAGGAGTTAGTGACAATCCCAACTCTTGAAGTCGCGTCAAAGCCACTTGTGCCTGCGTAAAAGTGGGAATGATGCCCAGCAGGTAGCCGATCGGTCCCATCAAAAATAGAATGATGAGAATATAGCCGGTAAAGGCTGGACCGTTGACTTTCGTAAACAGCGGCATCACGAATAAGATCATTCCGATCAGCAGGAAATACAGCAGCCGCCCCCAGGTTTCTGCCATAATTTGAATTGACGTTCCGAAAATCATCAGCCGCTTCAACTCGACCGCTCCCGCCGTCAGGTCTTTTTCCAGGAAGTCTTCGCGCCGGTCGCGATGTAGCTTGAGTTCTTTGTTGCCTTCCGTGAGCGCATGGAAGTGACCGAAGAGAGTCTCCATTTCCCGGCGCGCGCGTCTCATGTAGCCCGTAGCCTTTCGAGTGGGCAGCCAGTAGCTGAGAACACCCAGAAACATGAAGGCCAGCAACCCCAGCAGCAAGGGCTTCGACAACCAGTTGACGTAGATCAGACACGCAACCAGAGTGGCGACGTTAACGCAAATCATCGGCACGCTGAAGAGGGACTGCGAGAGAGTATTGGCGTCACCAGTCAGCGCCGTTAGAAGGCGGGCCACGCCGGCCTCTTCGATTCGCCTTAAAGGAGCTCTGAGGATCTGGCGACAAAGTTTCAGACGCAGCTCAAAAACAGCTCCCTGTGATAGCCGCAACAATAAAAGTTGCGAAATGACATTAGTAACCAGGGTCATAAGACAGAGGCCCACAAAACTTCCCATTAAGGCCGGCGGCGAGATATCCGAATTGGTCAGCGCCGCATTTATGAGCGCGATCAGACCAGCATTACAGAGACCCCCAACGATCCCAATCAGGGTGATCAAAACCACCGAACCTTTTGAGTTGCGCAGAAGAAATTTGATTATGTTCATCATTGCCCGCTCTGCTTACTCACCTTCTAAGTATTTCCGCCGTCTGCCAACTCCGCCATGGCCACCAATATGTTCCTGGGGCCGGTGAAGGGTTCTCGCCCATGCGACACCAGCATGTTATCCACCAGCAAGAGGTCTCGCTGCTGCCAGGAGAAACGGCATGCTGACTGCCGATAGGCCGCCCTGATTCCTTCCAGGACAGAGTCCTCAATTGGTGATCCGTCACCGTAATACGTGTTGAAGGGAAGATCTTCTTCCGCGAATTCTTTCATAAGCATCCGGCGCACATCCGGCGCTAAGCTGGAGACATGAAAGAAGGCGGTATGCTCAAACCAGACCGACTCTCCCGTCTTAGGGTGTGCGACAATGGCCTTGAAAAACTGCCGGGTCCGCAAGCGGTCGTTCCCTTTCCACTCAAATTCGATGGCATGCGTTCGACAGTAGTCTTCGACCTCGATCTTGCTGGGAGTCTGAAAGGCTGTTTGCCAGGAAAGACCGATTCCAGGATGGTAATTATGCAGGTACATCACTTTGTTTTCGATGAATCGTTGTCTGGTGCTTACCGCGATAAGTTCGAGGACCCTGCGACCGTCGGCTATTAGCGTCGAGCCCCCGGTTGCCGCCGGCTGGGCGCAGAAGAAAAACAGCTTCAAGGGCCAGTTGTGAGAGTAAGACTGCTCATTATGAAAATGTATGTACTGGTCCGCAGGGTGATCAGTTGAAGTATAAATACCCCGGTTGATTTCAGAGCGCGGCGAAGAACGCTCGCTATAGTCCAGCAAGTGAGGAGAAATGGCCCGGGCGAATTCTTCAAACCCGCGCGCTCCTTCGATATTGAAACCACGAAAAAGAATTGCGCCATGCTTGAGTAACTGATCCTGAATGTACTCGCCTATGCCGCTGACCCATGCCACCGCATTCAGATGATCCACCGCTGGTTCGACCACCAGCGGAAACTGGCGCGCGTCCAAATAGCGGCTCTCCACCAGGGTTGACGGCGAGAGCCTGACTGTCTTGCGCGAGAAGGTGGGAAGCGTACGGCGGCTCGGCTCGAATGGATCTTCGACAGTCATCTCTTTCTTTCTTCTCCAGGCGGCCTATTCATGTTCCCGGTAAGCTCTGGCGGGCAGGGGTCTGTTTTAATTTTGCTCTGCGTCATCTCGGCGTTGAAGCTTCGATCAAACCACTCACCGCGGACGAAGAGAATCAAAACGAGCGCAGAGAAATTTGAAGTCAGGTTGGGAAAGCGAGTTTAACTATGGCTGAAGAGTTCGGCCATCGCCACTAATATTTTTCTGGGGCCGGTAAAAGGTTCGCGCCCGTGCGACGCCAGGACGTTGTCCAGCATCAGCAGATCGCCCTTCTGCCAGGTAAAAGTAACCGCAATCTGTTGATATGTGGAACGGATCGTTTTGAGAACGGAACTCTCAATCGGCGAGCCGTCGCCGTAGTAAGCATTGCGAGGCAGATCGTCACCTTTAAACTCAGCCAGCAATGAGTCCCGCACTGCCGGTTCCAAATTAGAGACATGAAACATATGCGCATGGTTAAACCAAATTGTTTCTTCAGTCTTCGGATGAGTCGTGACCACCTGGCGGACCTGGCGGGTTCTTAGACGGTGGGCGTCCTTCCACTCAAAGTGAGTGCCGGCCCGGCGGCAATATTCCTCGACATCGGATTTGTCTTGGGTCTGAAAAGCATCCTGCCAGGAAAGATCGAGGCCCTGGCCATAGTTGCGTACATACATGACGCCTTTACTTAAGAATGTCTCTTTAATCAGCGGATCGAGCCGCCGCATGAATTCTCGGTCGCAGGCTATCGGGGTCGAGCCCCCCTTTGCCGCCGGCTGGACGCAGTAGAACCATATTTTCATTGGCCAGTTGTGCGAATATGACATCTCGTGATGAAGGGGAATGTACTGGTCGGCCGGGTATTCAGTCGAGGTGTAAATATTATCGGCTACCTTTATGCGCGGCGCCGCGCGCTCGTTATAGTCGAGCAATTGCGGCGACAAGGTCCGGATGAACTTCTCAAATCCTTCAGGCCCTCCGATCCTGAAACCACGAAAAAGAATGGCTCCGTGTTTGAGGAGTTGTCGTTCGATGTACTCGGCTGTGACACTGGCCCATGCTACCGGGTTCAAGTGCTCCACGGCAGGTTGCAGCACCAGGGGGAACTGCTTCCCTCCTTGTAAGTAGCTGCTCTGGACCAAGGCCTCCGAAGAGAGGCTGACTACCTTACGTTTGAAGGTCGGTCCGCCACTGTTGGTAAATTCGGGCGCGTCCGGGCGGCTCATCTGATCTCTGTCCCCCGATCTTCGTCTACTGCGCCAAAGGCACTTGCCGAACCCTCTTTCATGACGCCCAATGGAAGACGCTTAGCACTCCTCAGCATAGTCAGGTTGGCGCCCTCCCTATTTCTTCTCACCGAAACAAGCTCCTCCTCTTCTTCCTGGGTAAGCATTTGGAGGCGGCTGATTCGCGCTTCCGGCTCGCTCACAATGCTCTTGAGCAGCGTCGCGAAATGTTCGTGCATGCGCTTGACGGTCTCGGCCTCAAAGAGAGCAGTGCTGTAGGTCCAGGTGGCGCGCAACCCCTCACCTCCGCCCTCCATCATCCACAGGGTCAGGTCGAATCTCGTGACATCAGTTTCAAGAGTTACCCGGCTGAGCTTCAGTTCGCCGAGTTTCAATTCTCCCAACGGCGCGTTATGCATTCCGAAAGCTACCTGGATAACCGGTGAGCGACTCAATCCTCTCTCGGGCTGCAGTTCCTCGACCAGCTTCTCGAAGGGCACTTCCTGATGGGCATATGCCCCCAGGCAAATCTCTCGCACGCGCCTGAGCAGCTCGCGGAAAGTTGGCTCGCCCGACAGGTCCGTCCGCATCACCAGCGTGTTCAGAAACAAACCGATCAAAGGCTCGGTTTCAGTGCGAGTGCGACCGGCGATTACGGTCCCAACCAGAATGTCATTCTGTCCACTATAACGAAACAGGAGGAGTTGGAAAGCCGCGAGCAAAATCATGTACATCGTCACGCCTTCCTGCTGGCTCATTCGCTTGAGACGCAGGCTGATCTCCACCGGCAGCTCAAAAGACAGGTGAGCTCCCTGATAACTCTGGAGGGCGGGGCGAACGCGATCAGTTGGCAAGGCCAGCACCGGCAAATCGCCGCCCAGACGTTTTCGCCAATAGGAAAGTTGCCGCTCCAGCACATCGCCTTGCAGCCATTGTCGCTGCCAGATCGCATAGTCGGCATATTGAATCGGTAAGTCAGGAACCCCTGCTCCGACGCAACCGTTGCTGTGCTTCTGGTAGAGCGTACTCACTTCACGAATCAGTACGCTCATAGACCAGGCGTCCGAGACGATATGGTGCATCGTTAGCAAGACAACATGCTCGTTTGTCGACAGTTTGATCAAATGCGCGCGTAACATCGGGCCCTGGGACAGGTCGAAGAGTTGCCGCGCTTCGAGGCGGGCAACGCTGCTAGCTTCGAGTGCTCTCGTATCTTCTGACAAACCACTGAGATCCAGCACCGGCAAGCGAACTTCGCCGACGTCGCCGATGACCTGCACAGCGTGCCCATTGACGCTGGCATATGTAGTCCGTAGTATTTCATGTCGGCGAACGATTTCGCTCAACGTCTGCTCAAGCGCGACCACATTTAATTCACCTTCGAGCCGCACCGCCGCCGGAATGTTATAGAAAGAAGAGTTTGTTTCCAGTTCGTTAAGAAACCACAAGCGTTGTTGTGAGAACGACAGCGGTAACTCTCGCTCACGCGCCGCCGGCACAATTGGAGGAGCGGCCACTCCCCGCGCCGCCTGTAGCGCGTACGTCAACCACCAGCCGAGTCCGGCTACGGTAGGACTCTCGAATAGACGCGGCAACTCGACGTCGACTTCGAACACTACGCGAATCCGGGAGACCAGTTGAGTCGCCAGCAATGAATGGCCGCCTAACTCGAAAAAGTTGTCATTCACGCCCACCCGCTCGACGTTGAGCACCTCTCGCCAAATACTTACAAGTAGTTCTTCGACCGGAGTGTGTGGCGGCTCGTAGCTAGTGTCCAACCCAGCCCTGTTTTGAGTTCCGGTAATGAGCGCTCGCCGGTTCACTTTGCCGTTGGGCGTCAGCGGCAACTCCTCCAGCAGCACAAATGCCGCCGGGAGCATGTACTCCGGAAGTTTTTCGGACATATGGGCGCGCAGTTCAGTTGCCGTGGGCTGCTGATCGGTTTCCGCCGGAACTACATATGCGACCAGTTGTTTGTCTGCGGCCGCCGCGGGACTGACTTCGTCTTGATGTCCCACCGCGCTTGACCCCTCAGAGCTCGCCTGGTCTTTCATTAGTACTACACAGTGGCGCACCTGCGCGTGCTCGGACAACACCGCTTCGATCTCACCCAACTCGATCCTATATCCGCGACTCTTGACTTGCTCATCCACTCTTCCCAGGTACTCAAGCACGCCGGCGGGCAGGAATCGTGCCTTGTCTCCCGTGCGATACATCCTCGCTCCCGCGATTGAGTTGAAGGGATCCGGCAGAAAACGCTCAGCGGTCAAATCCGCATGGTGGAGATAGCCGCGTGCTATGCCAGCTCCGCCGATATACAGCTCTGCGGAAAAGCCGGCCGGCATCGGTTGGAGCTGCTCGTCCAACAGATAGACCTGCACATTATCAATTGGGCGTCCTATGGGAGGCGAGACCCTCACTCTTTCGTCCTCAGCCACAAGGCAACGCCCCAAAGTTGCACAAACGGTTGCTTCGGTCGGCCCATAAGCATTAATCATCCGGCGGTCCTTGCTCCATTGCTCCGCGGTCGCGGCATCGCATTGTTCGCCGGCCACAATCAGAGTCTGCAAAGCAGGCAGGGGCGCGCACTCCAGCAGGCGCAAGACTGACGGCGGAATGGTCAGGGTGGTAATCTCCCCATCGCGTAACAACTGACAAAGCGGGCCGCCGGGCAGAAGCGATGCTTTCGGGGCGAGGCAGAGCGTCGCCCCGCTGAACAGAGTCGTGAAAATCTCGGAAACGGACGCGTCGAAGCTCAGGGAAGCAAATTGCAGCACCCGGCTCTGTGGCCCAACCTCAAACGCCTTGATCTGAGCGGCCGTCAAATTACTCACGCCGCGATGCTCGACCAAAACTCCCTTGGGCGTACCGGTGGATCCCGAGGTGTAGATTGCATAGGCCAATGAAGTCGCGGTCACGGGGCTATCGAGGTTGCTCACCTGCTGCCGGGTAATTTCTTCGTTGCGATCAAGAGAAACGGTTTGACCCCAGAATGGGGGCAATCGATCAAGCAGGTGATCCTGGATTAGCAACACAAAAAGTCCCGCGTCTTCCAACATGAAAGAGAGACGCTCCAGCGGATACTCAGGATCCAGCGGCACATATGCACCTCCCGCCTTAAGTATCCCCAAAAGCCCCACCAACATCTCGACCGATCTTTCCACACACAAACCGACCAACACTTCCGGCTGTACTCCAAGTTCGCGGAGGTAGTGCGCCACCTGGTTGGCTTGTTCGTTTAACGCTCGATAGCTAAGGTGCCGGTCTTCGTAGCGGACGGCAATCGCTTCCGGAGTGCGCGCAACCTGTGCTTCAAAGAGTTGGTGGATGCAAATGTCCTGGTCGTAATCGCGCGCCGTATGGTTCCATTCGCGCAGCATCAGCTGCTGCTCATCCAATGGCAGTGGACTGGAACGGTCATAGCGCTCATGCGGATCGTGGGCCATCAGTTTCAGAGTGCTCGCGTAGCATTCTGCGATCGTTTCCATCTGCGTCCGGCTGAGCTTCGTCAAATCTCCGGAGAGATTGAGCTGCACCCGCGAGAGCGTCAGGTTCAAGCCAAAGTTGGCGCCAATGGTAAAGTTAGTTTCAGCGACCGTAGTTCCACCAACAATCGCTACATTCTGATAGCTCTTGACACTTTCATAAACGTGAAAATGCGTGTAGTTAAAGACTGTCTCAAAGAGAGACTTGCCGCCATGGCTTCTTTGCATCTCCATCAGCGGGTAGCGCCGATACGGCAGCATCTCCCATTCCGCATCGAATACCTTGCGCGCCAGTTCCACCCAGGTCTCTCCATCCAGACTCATGCAAAACGGCAACGCGTTAAGAAACAATCCGATCACCCGCTCGCCATCGGCCTCTTCTTCGCGGCCATTTGAAACCAGTCCGGTGATTACATCCCGCTGCCCGCTGAGCAGACTGACGACCCTGATATGAGCGGCCAGCAGGACGCTCTTGAGCGGCACGGCCGCCAGATGAGCGAGCCTTTGTAATCCTTCCAGATCATCACCCGTGACCGGCACATCAAGGTGGAAAGCTCGCGAGCTGTCCGGATCCGGCGCGGCGATGAGCCCCAGACCTAATCCCCGGTAGCTGTTGCGCTGAAGCTGTTTATGCCAGTATTGCCGACACTCTTCGGATTCCAGCGCCTGACGCTCCAAAGCTACATAGTTGCGAAATAGCGTTGTTGGAATCGGATCGAGCTCGCCTTGCAGTTCACCCTGGAGTGAAAGATAGCGCTTGAACATCTCTGTCAGTAATAGACCATCGCTCCAGCCATCGAACAATGCATGCGGCGCGCTAAAGCTAAACTGAAACGTTTCTTCGCTTAGTTGATAGAGGTGAAAGCGCGTCAACGAGCGACTGGTCCAATCGAAGTGCCGTATCTTTTCAGTATCAATCCAGTCCTTGACAGCCTGTTCCTGCTCGGCAACGGTTAAGCCCTGCTGCAAACACTTATACTCGATCTCCGTGCCGCCGTTTTTGTGAACCAGTTGCAGCGGTTCGCTGTAGCCGGTCAGCGCAAATGAGGTGCGCAGCATTGGATGGCGCTTGACCACTTGCCGCACGGCTGTCCGCAGAGCAGCGAAATCCAACGAGAGTTGCATGCGAAAACTGATGATGCTGTGGTAAACAATGGCACTGTATTCACTGTGAAAGATCATGCCCGCCTGCAGCCTCGTCAGCGGATACGCATCCTCGACGTCCTCGGGTATTCCAAGACGGTCTTCAGCGGTAATGAGACAGAAGGGCTGGCTCTCTGGTTCATCCAGGGCCGCCGATTCCTGTACATGATAGGCCTGCGCCAATTCGTGAATCGACTGATGCTGAAATAAATTCTGCAGCGTGAAGTTCAGACCACGATCTTTCGCGAGGGCGAGTACCCTAATACTTAAGATTGAATCTCCCCCAAGAACAAAAAAGTTATCATGGACGCCGACTTGCTCGACACCGAGAACTTCACTCCAAATTCCCGCCAAGACTTCCTCGATCATTGTGTGAGGTAGAATAAACGCTTCTTCGGTCTCAAGCCTTGTGTGGTCCGGCAACGGCAGTGCCCAGCGATTCACTTTTCCGTTCGCCGACAGAGGCATGGCATCCAACATCACGAACGAAGTTGGGATCATGTAGTCTGGGAGTTTTTCTTTCAGGTAAGTTCGCAGCGCAACGGCGTCCACGGGCGTTTCGGGATCGGCGACCAGGTACGCCACCAGGCGTCTGTCTCCTGGCTGCATCTCGCGCACCATCGCCAACACCTCACGCACTGCCTCGTGCTGGCCCAGCGCGAATTCAACTTCGCCCAGCTCGATGCGGAAACCGCGAATTTTTACCTGATGATCTATTCGACCGAGATATTCCACGTCTCCGCTCGCCTGGAACCGTGCCAGGTCACCGGTTCGGTAGAGACGGTCTCCGGGCTCATCGCTGAACGGATTGGGTATGAATCTATCGGCTGTCAGGTCTGGGCGATTCAGATACCCTCGAGCCAGCCCAGGTCCCGCGACGTAAATCGCGCCTGGGATTCCCATCGGAACTGGCTCTAACCGTTTGTCGAGCAAGTAGAGTTGGAGGTCCGAAATTGGTCGTCCGACGCGGCTGCCAATATTTTCGTTCAAATCGGCGATGCTGAGGGGCCGTTGGGTAACGTGAACGGTAGTCTCAGTGATCCCGTACATGTTGACCAGCCGGGGCCGTTCTGCTCCATGCTTTTCAAACCATGGTCTCAAACTTTGAAAATCAAGGGCCTCACCCCCGAAGATAATCAGGCGCAGAGCCAGATCATCTCCCGAGCCCGACTGCGCGGGTATCAACTGTCGAAAGGCGGAAGGAGTCTGACTCAAGACCGTGACACCCTCGTCGTAGAGCAAGCGATAGAATGTTTCGGGCGAGCGGCTAACCGGGTAGGGAACAATCACGACTCTTCCCCCATAGAGCAGTGCCCCCCACAACTCCCAGACAGAGAAGTCAAAAGTAAATGAATGGAAGAGAGTCCAGACATCCGTCGGACCAAACTGGACCCAAGATTCCGTCGCGGCAAACAGACGAGTCACATTCGCATGGGTGATCAGAGCGCCGTTTGGCGTACCGGTCGATCCTGACGTGTAAATCGCGTAGGCCAGGTTCTCGCTGGACATCTCGACGGAAAAATTCTGGTTGCTGTGCTGGGCAATGTCATCCCAATCGGTGTCCAGACAAACAGCATGAAGCGCTTGCCGCGGCAATGATTCAGCAAGTAACTCCCGTTTCGTCAAAATGATAGTTGCCTCAGCATCTTCTAAAATAAAGGAGCGACGCTCTTGTGGGTACATTGGGTCGATTGGCAGATATGCAGCTCCGGCTTTCAGGATGCCGAGGATTCCAACGACCATGTCGAGCGACCGATCCATGGAAATTACGACTAACGACTCCGGCCCCACACCCAGATCTCTCAGGTAATGCCCCACCTGGTTGGCCCGCTCGTTCAGCTCCTGGTAACTCAGCTCCTCTCCTTCATAGCTCACCGCAATCGCTCCCGGCGTCCGCTCCGCCTGCGCCGCGAACAGCTCATGCAAGCACTCCTCCCCCCCGTACTCCCGTCCGGTATCGTTCCACCCCACCACCAACTGCTCCCGCTCCTCCTCGCTCAGCATTCCCAGCTCGCTCACTGCCACTTCCCGATCCCTCACTATGCTTTCCAGCAGCCGCTCGTAGTGCCCTATCAGCCGCCCGATCGTCGCCTGCTCAAACAGGTCCGTGTTGTACTCCACCGTCCCGCTGATCATTCCCCCTATGTTCTCACTCACCGCCACCGTCAGATCAAACTTCGCCGTTTCACCGCTCCCGCGCACCCGGCTCAACTTCAATCCCGGCAGCCGCAACTCCCCGCTCGGCGCGTTCTGCAGGATCAGCTTCACCTGAAACAGCGGCCCCCGGCTCAGGTCCCGCTCCGGCTGCAGCTCTTCCACCAGCTTCTCGAACGGCACGTCCTGATGCGCATAGGCCCCCAAACATACTTCTCTTACCCGCCCCAGCAACTCCCGAAAGCTCGGCTCTCCTCCCAGCTCCGTCCGCAGCACCAACTGATTGATGAAGAACCCGATCAACGGTTCTATCTCCGCCCGATTCCGATTCGCGATGTCGGTCCCCACCACGATGTCGTCCTGTCCCGTGTAGCGGGAGAGCAACACCTGGAAGGCCGCCAGCAAGGTCATGTACAGCGTTACTCCCTCTTGCTGGCTCAGTTCCTTTAACGCCGCCGCCAGTTCGTTATCGAACATGAAACTAAGGTG
>WNFQ01000382.1_pt1 | contig 28331 bp, 27 predicted proteins | sample 5400171 | NCBI WGS metagenome assembly WNFQ01 (sample SAMN13153356, study PRJNA577476) | soil metagenome | isolation source: 20 cm soil under Madrone tree | place: USA:California | collected 2016-06-14
CCTCGAGCCAGCGATAGGGATCGGCCACTTTGGTGCCGAAATAGTTGTCAACTACATCTACTCGCTTTGTCTCAGGGTAAGTAAGTTTGGGACTGTCGCTATCGTTCGCCTTTACCATTCGAGTAAGCGGCGAAATCGAGCTGGACAAGGCCAGGGCAAGCAGGACTAGTGAAGCCAAAGTTAACTGGATCTTTTTCATTTGGATTGGTCCTCCGGAAAAGCTGTGGAAAAAATTCTGGGCGGAGATACTTTAATCGAGGGCGCGCGAAAAACCAACTTGGGCGCGAGCAGTAAGTAGGTCTTGGTTTGTTGCCAGAGATCTGGAGGGTTTCTGAGCAGAGATCGGCCAGATGGATGTTCGACTGCAGGGATTGGAATTTCCGGTTATTAGCGCCGGGATTTTGCGCCCGGAGCCGACAGGTTGGACATCTGTGTAGTGTCTGACGACAACTCACTTTGCCCCAGATCGGCGAGGGCCACGACCACCAGCAGAATAGTCACTCCGAGAGTGGCGAGGATGTACAGTAACGAAGTCTGCTCAAAATAGATCAGCAGGAAGGTCAAAACCGCCAGCACCACGATCCAGAGGTAAGTAAAACTCCGCGCCCTTCTGGCTTTCTTATTTCTTATTCTTTGACTCATCTCTTATTTTCAACCGCTCACCAAACAACTGAAAGGCCGGCTTCTACGCCAGCCTTCATGAATTTCGCAACCAGGAAGCGACGCTAGGGAATTACGCGATACGGCAATACGCCCGCCACTCCCCGTCCCATTCCCAACAACATGTCGCCGAGATTCCTGGGCGCAAAGGTTCCGATCTGTCTTACATCAATGATATCGAAGGCCTGCAACAGAACGTCCTGCTGCTGTCCTCTTCGAATCGCTTCGTAGTTGTACTTCAAATCTTCCTGACCGATCTGGCCCTCTTTCTGCCGGTAGACATGAACTTCGGCCGTCTTAGCCTGCCGAATCGGCCCACCTGCGATGGCCAGCGCCCGCGCCAAAGTCATTCCATCTTTCATCACAATGGCCTGCGGCGCAACCACGGCGCCCGTAATGTAGATCGGTTCGCCTTCGGTAACGATCACTATATCGCCAGGCCGAATGTACGGATCGTCTTTGCCTACACCTTTCTTGACATCGCTTATTTGATAGAGCTCGAGTTTGCCGATGTCGGATCCTGCAGGAGTCGCCGCTTTGGCATTTGTTGCAGGAGTTGGCCGCTGTGTCACGGCGGAAGACACTGCCGTCCCCGCGGCCGGCTTGTCGGAAAGCGTTGCGGCCACCGTCTGCATCACGTCGTCGGGTTCGGGGCAAAGCTCCGTTTCGGTGTGAATTATTTGGATTGTGCCACTGGCGCCGAGAGTAACTCCGCCTGCGTTCGCCAGTAACTCATGCAAGCGCACCCGTCGATTCATCTGAATCCGCGAGGCGCTGCGCACCGCGCCGAACACGACGGCGGGTTGGCGGCTGCGGCGCTCGAGAATCCGCACGCTGATGCGGGGCCTTATCAGGTACTTTGAATAAGCCTCGGTAATGCTCTTCTGAATTTCCTTTTCATTACGACATTTTGCGGGAATCGGATCCTCGAGAAACGGGAGCGAGGAGATGTTACCGTCCTCATCAACCTCGACGGTGGAGTTCAAATCCGATTGGCCGAAGACCCTAACGTCCAGAAGATCTCCGGGACCCACCCGGTATCGCCTGATCCCCTGATTGTCCAAAGCGCTGGAGGGGAGGTCGGATGGTACGCTCTGCGACGATTGCGCCAGCGCGAGCACCGAAAAAATCGTACCCAGGCTGAACACGGTCGCGAAAATAATGAGAGTTTTCTTGCTCATGGACTAACCTCGAAAGTTGTCAATTCATTGAAGGGCGGGGACGCTCCCCAACAATTTTGTGAAAGCTAATTTCAACGGGGGTTTTGGATCAAGTCATCGTGATGAGCAGCCCAAACTAGCTTCTTTTTCTTGCTCGGCGTGAGCCCATCCCCGGAATTCCAAATCCTGTAAATAACCAGTTGCAATGATCGCACAAAAGATGATGGATGCCAAACATTCGGAGAAACCAGGGCATGCGCCGATAGCCCTGGCGAATCTTGGAGCTGCCACATCTCGGACACCTTCTGCTTAGCATCTTGGTTATCACTTCTCGCGTGACGGTTCTGATCTGAACCCAAAAAGCGCCGACGTCATTCCCCTCGTCGCTGAGTCCCGTTGGCGCGGGATGCGCGGGCGTCGTCGCGATCGGTGGCCAGGCGCGCTCTCAACAACTCAATTTCTCGCGTGATTCGCTCGCCGCCGGCTTCACGGTCCTCGTCGCTGCCATCGCGAGTAAGATAGAACAGAGCATCTCGATAGCGATCGATTGCTCTGCGATAATAGCCCTTAAACGCAGCTCGCTCTGCCAACTCGACCCAATGAGCAACTCTGCTCGAAGTAATAAAATTACGCACCGCACGGGCGGAAATCTTGAGTTCCTCTTCGTCGGGATAAATCTTCAGGGCCGAGTCAATGCACTCCAGCGCGCGATTGGCAGTTTCGACCTTTTCATAAAGCCGGACGCGCTGTTGCGCCTCATGCGTAAGGGCGCGCGCTGAACCCCTGGCCCAGGTAAGCAGGTGATGTCTTTGCAAAATGCGCACTCGCTCCTGCCCTGCACGTAAAGCCAGGCGGACCTCTGCGGACAGACTCGGTGATTGCCAGGCTTGTTCCGCGCCGTGGAGGTAATCCGTGCAAAGATCATAAAGGTCGCGATGCGCCTGCGGCGGTAAGTCCCTGGCATCGGCATCGGCGGATTGCTTTTGCAGCGCGCGCAGGGCTGCGGAGTGCCGGCTCGTCGACTCTAACACGTTGCCCGCTGATCGGCGCGTTGTCTGGCCGCGCCATTCATCGCTGTGCCGGTCGCGAACAGAGCGCGTTCTAGATCGCCTCACGACTGCCAACCGCGCAGACGCTGCGATCAGCATCACTACGCTGGCAGCCAAACCAGCGGGTATCCAGGGATTTTCTTCGCCCTGCAGTAGCCACCACAGTAGGAAGAACAATGCCGCGGAGGCGCCAGCGGCAGCGGTCATAAAGCCAGACGCAGATGGCGCCCGGACGGGACCGCGCGATCCCGAGAAGGAAGAGTCTCGCCGGATGCTCGATCCTCTCGACGAGTAAACACCTGGTTCGTGTGATTCGATCGGCACGCCTCGACTGATTGAGTTCAAAAGGAAACGCGTTTATTGAGACTGGCGGGGATGCTCTTGTGCTTAGATTCAATTACCAGGCGACGTAAACCGCTTCCGGTTCCGCGTGAATTCTGCCCCGCGCGAAATTATAGTCAATCTGAGGCAGCGTATGTCAATATGTCGCGCGGAATTCTGTTGGACTCATCCTGATCTGGATTCAACCGCCTGTTCAAAGCTTGGCATTTCGGCATAAAGGAAGGAAGCGTTGATGGAAGATAGCTTTGCAGACAAAGTTGTATTGGTTACCGGGGCGACCTCCGGCATTGGCCGCGCTGTCGCGCTGAAATTCGCCGCGGCATCCGCGCGGGTCGTAGCGCTGGGCCGAGATCAGGCTGCGCTGCGTGAGATCGAATCAGCGATCAAAGATGTCGGTGGCGATCCGTTGGCCCTGACGGTCGATGTTACGAACACCGACCAGAGCCAGTGCGCGATCAACGAGACCATTGACAAATTTGGCGGGCTGCACGTGTTGGTAAACGCCGCCGGGCACATCTCCACCGGTTCCATCGAAAGCACTTCACTCGCAGCGTGGGATGCCATGATGAACGTCAACTTGCGCTCCGTGTTTCAGTTGATGCAGTTCGCTGCTCCGCACCTAATCAAAACCAGGGGCAACATCGTCAACCTCTCGAGTGTTACTGGCTTGCGTTCCTTTCCCGGTGTCCTGGCATACTGCGTATCAAAAGCCGGCCTGGACCAGCTGACGCGCTGTGCCGCGCTCGAACTTGCCGCCCAGGGCGTCAGGGTCAACGCTGTCAATCCGGGCGTTGTGATCACGGAAATTCATAAACGAGGCGGCATGAACCAGACGGATTATGAAAAGTTTCTGGAGCACTCAAAGACCACTCACCCTCTCGGCCGGGTAGGTGATCCAAAAGAGATTGCCGAGCTGGTTTTCTATCTTGCTTCAGAAAAAGCATCTTGGATCACCGGTGCGACTTATCAAATCGACGGGGGGCGGGCGCTCACCTGCGCCCGTTGACGAGTGGCACAGACTTCAGTCTGTGTGTCCCACGCGTTAGATCACAGACTTGAAGTCTGTGCCACGATTAAGTCTGGTCGCTGGTTCGAAATCCAGCTATACTGCGCCGTAATTTCAGCTACAGTTCGGGCAACAAAATGAATAACGAGTTCAACCCAAATGCCGCTCGTCCTCTCATTCGTCCGGTCATTAAATCTTCGGGTCATCAAAGCGTCTTCAAAATAATCCTCGCGGTGTTTGCGGTTATGGTCGCGGCTTTGCTTGGACTAATTGTGCTGTTGTTGATTGGGGCCGAAACCGGCCCGCTGGAATTGGTCATTGGTTTGATTTGCGCCACTCTGCCGGTGCCGATCTATGTGATGTTGCTGCTCTGGATTGATCGCTACGAATCTGAACCGCTCTGGATGCTGGCCACCGCGTTTTTCTGGGGTGCACTGGTTTCCGTTTTCATCGCCTTCATTTTTAATACCAGCATCGAAATCATGGCGGCAGTGGCCACTAACAATCGCCAAATCGGCGAGAATGTCGGCGCCGTGATCTCCGCGCCCATCGTAGAAGAGAGCGCCAAGGCCATGATCCTCGTCATTCTATTTTTATGGAAGAGGGACGAGTTCGACGGCATCGTTGATGGCGTAGTTTACGCCGGTATGGTCGGTCTCGGGTTTGCCATGACCGAAAACGTTCTTTATTACGGCAGGGCGTTACAAGGCGGAGCGGGCGCGTTGACCTTCATCTTCATCCTCCGAGGAATGGCAGCACCCTTCTCTCATCCGCTATTCACCAGCATGACCGGCATCGGACTTGGCTGGTCACGACAATCCAACAACGGTTTTATCAAAGTAGTTGCGCCGGTGTTGGGGTTCATGCTGGCGGTGCTAATGCATGCAACCTGGAACGGCTCGGCAACCTTTGGCGGAGAGTACGGTTTTTTTGCCGCCTATTTTGGAATCATGGGACCCGCTTTTATTGTCACGCTGATGGTTGTATTTTTCTCTTTGCGTCGCGAAGGTCGAATCGTGCGTCAGTTTCTCTATCCCGATTTTCAAAACGGGTTGTTTGATCCTCAGGAGTACGAAAAGCTCTGCTCGATCCGTGGCCGGATGGGAATGTCCTGGCAAGCACTGACTAAGCAGGGCTTGTCACCGTGGCGTACCCGCATGCGTTGCAACCAGATGGCCAGCGAACTGGCCTTTCATCGCAGCCGCGTGGCCCGTGGGTTTGTGCGCAATCCGCATTTGGCGCAGGAGCGCGAGAACGAATACTTGTACCGGTTGCAGGAGTTGCGCCAGCAACTCGGTTACGGGGAGAAAGGTCCTCGCCCGAAGTAACGCAGCGAAAACTCTCGCGACTTGGCCCCGGTTGGCTTATACTGGGGCGCTGTTTGGCAGAGTCTGAACCCAACAAGATCTAATACTTGCATATTCAACTACTACCCAGCTCGTTCGATGCCAACGGGCGCGCTAACGCGGCGCAACGCTTGACCTGCTTTCTCATTGACGATCGCGTCACGGTTGATGCCGGCAGCATCGGCATTGCTCTGAGCGAAACTCAGCGCCGCAGCGTCCGCGATGTCATCGTCACCCACCCGCACATGGATCACATCGCCAGCTTGCCGATCTTTGTTGACGATCTTTTCGGCGAACTGGAACAGCCAATCCGGATCCATGCGACTCAAGAGGTAATCGATCTGCTGAAGCGCGACGTTTTCAATGACAATGTCTATCCCAGGTTTGATGAGTTAAAGAACGAACGAGGCAGCGTGATGGAATATGTCCCGTTTGAAACGGGTAAGGAATTCAAGGTGGCCCATCTGACGGTGACGGCGATTCCCGTCAATCATATTGTCCCTACCGTAGGCTTACTGGTTTCTGACGGCAAGATCACCGTCGCCTTCAGTTCCGACACCGCCGAGACGGAAGAGTTTTGGAAAATTGCCAGCCGGGCGCCACACCTGGAAGCGTTGTTTATTGAAGCTTCATTCCCGAACTCAATGCGCGCGCTCGCTCAGGCATCAAAGCACCTCACACCGGCGATGCTCCGTGATGAACTTCGCAAGCTCAGTCATAACGGAATGGACATTCTGGCGGTCCATCTGAAACCTGTCTATAGAGAAATCGTCGCGCGCGAGTTGAATGAATTGGGAATGGATAATCTGAGCGTAATGGAAACCGGGCGAGTTTATGAGTGGTGATGCAATGCTAAGAAAAGGAATCAGCCGCAAAAAAGCACAAAAGGCACAGGGTCAAGATTTCTTTTTGTGCCTCTTAGCGGCTAATGCTTTCCAGTTTATCTGATCGGTTGAAATTCCGTCTCGGTGTGTTCGCCTGCGACTCCATCCAAAAGTACGCGTCCACTGGGCAGTAAACTCGTAACGTGAAAGGTTCGCTCAGAAGTATGCCGGCCGGGCATCACTTCAGCCCGAAAAACAACTTCCATCCCCGGACGCGCCCAAGTATCCGGAGTCTTGTCTATTTTGCGGCGGGGCCAACGTGATTTGTTGTTCGTTTTCATTACCACCGCACCAATCGCGCCAATCGCGCCGGCTGCTAAGGCTATTCCGCCTACCAAACGTTTTGTGGTTCTTTTCATTTCAAATCTCAAATCCCGATTCGCGCACCGCCCGAAAGACTCAGAAAAGAATTGGAGTTTGAAATTCGCGAATTCGATTGCAAGGGTTGTTCCCGAAATACTAAGAGGGCGCGACAGCCCTTGCGGTTGGCCACGGCCGGCGCGCCCGTCTAATTTACTTTCACTACTGTCTCAAATTACTGACACAAAGGATCCAGTCTGACATTGATTGTCGGCAAGCCACTCAGAGCTCGATCGGCATTTATCTTGGTGAAACTTGCCCACTCAGCCGGGAGCTTGTCTTCGGCAAAGACGGCTTCTACCGGACATTCGGGAACGCACGCGTCACAGTCAATGCAGGTTTCAGGGTGAATCACCAACATGTCATCGTCGAGATGAAACGCGTCGACCGGACAAACCAGAGCACAATCAGTGTAGCGACAGTTCACGCAGGGTTCGGCAACAATATAGGTCATTCCTAATCACCTCCAGGTGTCTTCAGTTATTGCATCTTTTAAGGAAAGAATAAAGCTCCTCATGATTCAAGCAACAGGGCATATAATTAAGCATGAATCACCGAAGATTCAAAGCCCAGACCGAGGGGGTGTTTGGTACAGAACCGCGAGCGGTAGCGAGCGGATGCAACACTCAAGTTGAGTCTTGGACCCGGTCGCTACCGCTCCCGGTTCTGTACCAGACTCGATTTCTTCAGCATTGATCGTCGCTCTTCAAGATAAGTAATCCATTTTCCGATCATCACCGCCAGCATCCGTGTTTCGACTTCCGTCAGAGGATCAATGGGCTTGTAGATTTTGACCGTAGAGCCGCTGTAATCCCACCCTTCAATTTCGTGTTCGACTGCGTCTGAGTGTGCATATGCTTGGTCGCGCTTATCAAGGACCCTTTGATGGAACGCTCTCTCAGCGTCATTCAAGAGAGCCACATCTGGATTCAGACGAGCACGAGGCAATCCCGCACCCTCTCTGCTCTTATGAAATGGCCGTGAGTAGGAAATAATCAATGATGTGTTAAATGCCAGATGAACTAACCCCGATCCTGATTAAAGATTCATTACTCTGGGCCATTTTCTCTTTAGAATATATTGAGCGAATCGACGAGCATCCCGGAAATCAAACAAGAATATATTGAGCCGCGAAAGCCGGAACTGATTGTTTTGCTCTTCTTGCATACAAGTCTAGGACAATCGATCACCCTTCCTAACGGATATATCCCTCAACTCAGCATGTGCTAGAAACACCCAAGTGAGAATCATCGAAGCCCAAAAAGGAAAGCGCCCAGACGCTGAGCGCGGTGCAGGTAGCTTCTGATCCGGGAAGGCAATCTCGACAAACAACTTAACAAACGCAGCCAGTATGACTACCCTAAGCACATAGGAAATTGATAGCCTGAGGCTCGCGCGAATGAACAATCTCCTCGGCCATGGGCGATACAAAGGACGTTGGGTGACATGATCATCGCGTATCTTAAAGTTAATGCCCCCATTTTCCGCCTTCTGGTCTATCCATGTACTCGCTTCTTTCAACGTATCAAAGTATTGACACAGGTTTCTCTTGGGATCGCCGATTGGGAATTCAGGGTCTTCCCCTGAAGCCGCGAGTTGGGGTCTTCTTTGAAGGATATCGCGAATACGAACCGGGGCAGACCAGCTGACGAAGCAGAATGTAATTATGACGAGCGACACGAGGGCGGTTGACCATAACGGGACCCTCACCGGTACGATCAAATTGAGTGCGACGTTTAGTCCAATCGCAATACACCACGCGACGAACCCATAGATAGCCGCTCCTACAAGGCACTCAAACCACATGAAATGAGATTCGTCTGTTGGCATGGCCACCGGGACAAGTGTGCAATTTACGGCGCGCGCTTCCATTTCAGCACGGGAGTCGCGTCCGCAAAATCGTAAAAGCCCAGATCAACCTCCGCGAACATCTTGGCCATCATGATTACTTGGCCGGTGTGCATCGAGAAGTGTTCGACCACATGAAAGATCGCTGCCAGTGCGGTGACATCACAGCCTTGAATCGAATATTGCTCGAGCAACTTGCCGGTGTCGAACTTTGCCAGCGCGGCATCAGCTTCACTGAGTGTCTGTTTCAGTCCGGCTAACAACTCATCGCGAGGAATCGAGTCGCGCTGGGCAAACTCGGAATCACGATCTCGATTGTCCGGGGCCCCGCCGACGCCGCAAACGATCCACTGCCTCACGTTTCCACTCAGATGTAGCAGGAGATTTCCGATGCTATTTGACTGAGGATTGGCCCGCCACCAGATTTGCTCGTCAGTCAGCAAATCCAGCGACCGCTCGATCTTCGGCAGATAGTCCTCGGCAAAGTAAGCTCGCGCAGACGCGATGAAAGATTGGCCGGTCTCATCCATGGCAAAGGTCGCTCAACTCTCAGATTCCTCCGCGCGACTAACAATGTCTGCATTGCGCCCGGGTTTGTGTTTAGCCTTTCGTCCCGCCGGCCGTGCCTTCTCGTCGGGCTTGGCGTGTGTCAGCGGATGACCGGGCGGCGCAATCGGACGGCGTATTGAATTGACGATGGATTTCCCGAGCTTGCGGCCCGGTGCACGTGAAGCCTTCATAGTGATGTCCTCGGTCGATGTCGAGGGGCGAGCTCTAGCCGCGATGCTATCGCCGCCGACAGCGCGTGTCAAACGCTTCTCAGCTCCGATCGGCTGCCGTTAACCAGTCTCATTAGCACCGTGGCTCTAGCCCGGTGAATCTAATATCGACAGCAATCCGCAAACCGTTTCAACGGTTCCCTGGTCCGAAGACATTCACAAATCGGGCTAAAGCCACGGTGCTAATGAGAAGCCAGCCAGGGAAACCTGATTCTGGTGTAAGGTGCGAACGCACACCACTGCCCTGCCTCGTTAGAACGCGAGGCTTAACGATTAGGAATTCGACGGAAGCGTTGCGGCTTGGTTAGGCTTCGTTCGGCTGCTGACGCGAGCGGATGAGAGTCTTTACAGCTTTGGTGGCTTCGATGCTCTGCTTCTGCTGGAATTCATTCACCCAGCTGGTGACGTTACTCACCATATCGGTCGCGGCTTTGCGCGCGGCCTCACGGGCGGCCCGGGCAGTGCCGGGCTTCCGTTGGCTGCGCTCCGCACGCTTAACTACTCTTACTACTTTTTTCTCAGACATAATCTTGTTCGGAAAACAGGTTGCTTCTATGTTTTGGATTAACGAAATCTTTGCTTGAAAGTTCCGTCGCTACTCAACCTGATCTGGTTTCCGGGAAAGCAACGTTTAGACGCTGCTCAACTCGGTTTGGTTGCAGAATTATCCCTCCACAACCAGTCTTTACTCGCCGACAGCACTTGCTGCCTTGGCTTGCATATCGCTTTTCCAGAGTCTCTTCTGTGCTCGGTAAGCTAGGAGGGCAAGTGCTAGAGTGCCACAAACCGCGACATAGGGCAAGGCCCCTTTAAGCGGCCGGACGCCAAACCTCACCAGCAAACCGTTAATAATAATGAGTGCCAGCCGCAGTTCAGTCGGACCAAAAACTGAAAAGCTGACCTTGAATTCTTCAGTCGCCGCCAGCATCAGAAACGTGTGAAACATGAAGGCGCTGAACACGCACAGCACCAGCATCGTGTTAAAGACCGCCCGCTGCGGCAACAGGAACGAGTAACCAATCAGGATCGAACAGAGGAAGCCATAGTCAAACAAATGATCCATGTAAAAGCCCCACTTGCGCAGCCCCGTGTCGCGGAACTTCCCCAGCTTGCCGTCGAAATGATCGGTGAAGTAGTGCAACGCGATCATGAGGTTGACCATCCACAACCAACGAAGATCGCGCACGGCGAAATATCCGAAAACGACAATTAATATCGACCAGACCGGAGTCAATAAGGTTAGGTGATAGGTCTGCAGCCAGCGCGGAATGCGCGGCAAAACGAACCTCGCCAGCCGGCGTTCGAGCGGCACCAGCAATCCCGTGTTGGTCTTCCCTGCCCCGGCAAATTCCTGCGGGCCGTAGACGCGGATTGACCAATCGGGAATGTCGGCTTTGCTTAACGAACTGGCTGCTACTTCTCTCTGCATCTTTTCCACCTCTGATTCTTCGCGGCATAGGGAGAATGCAAAACGTGTTGAGATGAGCAAGCCCTGAGCCACAGATCAAATACCCTGAACTTCACTCGGAGAACCTAAAGCATCGTTCGACGAACGTCGGGCCTGAAATGAAAAAGTGACAGGTGGAGGGTAATGCTGACGGCGCATCCCAGATTGAAGGAACGCTGAAAGTGTCTTCGACGCGTAGCGTCGGTATGAGTTTAGCCCGGCGTTTCAACGCCGGGATCAGGTGGTTAGCCAGCCTTGTCGCGTAGCGACAACTGAATTCGCACTAGTTTCAGGCGTCGCTACGCGACGTGAATACTTCGTTCGCCTTCCCCCAGCCTTGAAAGGGTAACTATGTGTCTGACTGACTCTGTGAGAGTGATTGCCCGCGAATCTTTGCAGCCTCAGCGAGAAGCATTCTTTTATTTAGAGCCCTGAGCAAATCCGTAATACAGGTCAGTAAGAGGATTATGGATGCAAAGGCTAAGAGAGGCTTGCCTACCTTTAGCCCCCGAGACACCGCGGTAGTACTAAACGGCCACCATAGTGAGTCGTCGAGAGGTAGCATGGTAAACATGAAGATAAGCATAACCAGGAACAAGCTTACAATCAGAGACGCAACCGCCATTATTTGATTACTAAGCATGCGCGCTGACATCATGATTCGCTCTTCTGAACCTAGAACAAAGGCTCTCAATCTGTTTCTGCCTTTTGACCTTTTGCGCCTCTGCACGCTCACGTGATTTTGCCGAACGGCGGGACAATGACGAATCGAGCCTGGACTTCAGGTACGCACTCACAAGATGAACTAGGACCCCAACTACAACGACGCTTAACCACCAAGATATTGAACCAAGACTATCGAGGAACTCTTTCATCTGAAATCAAGCCTCCTTTCGTTTCTTCGCGTCCTTCTTACGCTCGCGTTCGTAAACGGGGAAATCAACGGTCAGTCAAGGTAAGTAACTACCCTTGAAAGGGCGGGCTAAATTCTACGCTACGCGTCGAAGTACTTTTCCCGATCTTCGCGAAGCCTATGCTAAATAAAAACCACCGACTGCGAACTCGGAATGTCGAAACGCTTACGGCAGGAGCGGCAGGCGAGCATGTCATCAATCCGCACCATGTAGTCGCGCGAATTTTGGAATTGGCGTCTGTCCTGTTCGCTGGCGCCGCGCGGAGGCTGCGGTTTCTTGGTGCGTTTCAGCCAACGGATTTCGTAATCGTTACGTGCGCGACAATGCGGGCAGCTAAAACTCGCGGTCTTTGATTCCTGTTTCTCGTTAAAAAAATCGCGTTCATTCATAAGCTAATCAATTTGCCGCCGCTACTTGCCGGTGCAGCAATCTTTCAATCGAAGTTACCAGCCGATTCGGATCAATCGGCTTTGTTTCAGTTGGCTCGTAAGCATCAGCGCCGGCAGAGAGCGCCAGCGTAGGTTCGCCCGTGCCCCACTCAGCCATAATCAGAATTAAGATACCAGCTAACTGTGGCGTAGCGCGAACACGCTTGATGAATTCAATGCTGTCGCGGGCCGGCTGGGTACTTTCGATCACAATCAAATCAAATTTCGAATTGAGCAGCCGGGTGTAGGCTTCAGCGAAATTAGGATCTGCGACCGTCTCGAAGCCCGAGCGCGCAAGCGCTTGATGCGTGGCGCCCTGCTGATCATCACGATCGGTTACTATCAGGATTCGAGTTGCTTGCGTCATCTCGTTGCGGCCGGAAAGATGCGGGCACGATGCCCGCGAACCGCAGGCAGGGATGCCTGCGCTCCTCGATGCGCTCCTACTGTTCGCAAAGATCTCTTAGGTACTGAAAGCTATAAATGCCCGTTTCGTGACCGTCGCTCCAACGAAAGTTCAAAGCGTAACGGCCCACGATGTTGAGATCGCTTATCTCGATTTCGTCGGAAATCACTTCCGGTTTCAAGGTTCTCTGTCCCGTCCATTCATTCACGCACTGTGCGCAGGGGCATACGCGTCGCAGAGCGGCCGCGTTGTAGTCGCACACTCGGTCATCCGCCCAGGTGATTCGCAGTTGCGTATTGCTCTCTTGCGAAATCTCGCGCGGCTCGATTGCCGGTTGTCTTTGTACGATGTCAACCATTCTGAATACTTTGTTGCTCGTTTCGAGGGTTCATGCCGGCGGCCGGTAGCCCGCCTCTAAACTATGCGTTTTGCGCACTAATCTCAAGCAACGCTGCCTCGATGGCTTCGGCTTTTATCTGCCCGTGTGAAGCCGTCCACAGAACCTGCCGATCGCGGATGATAAAAATCTGCGGAGTCTCATGGGCAACGCCCGTCCGCGTCTCGATCTCAGTCGAAAGGGCACGCGCCTGCTGCACAATTATCAGTCCGATGGGCAAGTCGATCCGGGACAGCTCTGCATGCGCCCGGGCGCTGATGCCGCATAAGTTGCTGTGTTTGAAGATCAGCGCCGGAGAACCGTTTGTCTGGGCCAGAAAACGGTCCAAAGACTCCATATCCCGAAGTTCGGAGAAGCCATTCGCAGAGGCTGAACTTTGTTGACTCATAACCCTCTCATCTTAGCCGACCGACCAACGTTCTAACAAAGGCCGAGCTTCCACCAGAGTACTGGTTCAGTTTCCTCTGCGACGCGCATCGTGCGCGTCTATTCACGGGCGGGACGCCCGTGCCACCCAGCAGACAAAGGATTGACACCGGCCGCGATCCGGCTTAGGCTCAGGCTCATTACAGGCCTGGTCCGGAGTTAAATATGAAAATCACACCCCCCTCGTTGAAGTCGATCCTACTTCTGATTCTTTCTGCCCTTCTGTTTGGCCCGGCGCCACTTAACTCGCACGCCCAAAAACATGGCGGAGCTCCGCAAAAATCAACCAGTCGCGCCGCCGGTCTGGTTGATGAAGCCGACAAAATGGCGGATGAAAAGAAATGGCCTGAAGCGATTGACGCGTACAAGCTCGCCATTCGCCTCGACGCGAACTACGCGCCGGCCTACGGCGGTCTGGGCGATGCGTACCTCAATAGTGGCAACTCAGAACCAGCGCTGGTTGCTTATAAAGAGCAAGTGAGATTGGCGCCCAACGACGCCATGGCCCAGTACGATCTTGGTTACTTTTACAACGCCATGGGTCGCTACGGCGAGGCCTTTGCTCCTTTGGTGAAAGCCACCAGCCTGGATCCAAACTTTGCCGAGGCGTACTACGGCATTGGCTATGCATATCTGAGGGGCGCAGAGTTTGAAAAGTCGATCAGCTTTCTGAAGAGCGCGGCCCGGATTAAGCCTGACTACGGCGAGGCATATTACGGTTTAGGCCAGGCGTATGCGCGGCTCGGTAAACCCGATCTAGCTAATGAACAACTGAAAAAACTAAACACGATCGATCCGAAGCTGGCGCGCAAATTGGAGAGGGAGATCCAGACAGGGTTGGCGGCTGCATCAACCGCTTCGAACCCGACATCTTCGCCGAACACTCCGGCGCCTCAAGAACAAGCGACCGAGAAGCCGGCCGCGCGTCTGGTGGAAGATGCTAAGGGAGCGCAATCGCCCAGCGCGCCGAATGTTATTCAGCGTACTCAGGCGCCCTCAACGCCGGCGACCACCGAGCCCGTCTCGCGACAATTGCAGCAACTACCGCCACCCTCCCAGACGCAGCCGACGACTTCCACTGCGTCGTCGTCCCCGGTTGCGCAAGATAATCAAATCAGCGCGTTGCCGGTGAGCGCCAAGCGTTGGGCTTTGGTGATCGGCGTCGACAAGTACACCGATCCTCAGATCAGCCCGCTCAAAGGCTCAGACAACGACGCGCGTTTGATCGCAAATGCGCTCGTGCGGTATGCAGGTTTTCCGCAGGATCAGGTGATCCTGCTCTCGACCGATCAGCCGGCCGAGCGTCAGCCCACGCGGGTCAATATCCTGCGCCGTTTGTCGAATCTCAGCACCGCGGTTCCCAAAGATGGTCTGTTGCTGGTTTCTTTCGCCGGTCACGGGATGGAACGCAGCGGGCAAGCTTTTTTGTTGCCCTCCGACGCGCAGATCAGCGATCAGATCTCCTTCCTGGAAGAAACCGCCATCAGCATGAATCGCGTCAAAGAGCGAATCAAGGAAACCGGTGTGGGACAGGTGGTCGTGCTTTTGGATGCCTGTCGCAATGATCCCGGCGGGCGCGCTGATGCGCCTAATCCCTTGAGTAACGCCTACACGAACGCTTTCAACTTCGATACTCGCAATCGCGAGGTCCAGGCGTTCGCGACCGTCTATGCCACCGGCATCGGTCAGCGCGCCTACGAATACACCGAAAAGAAGCAGGGCTATTTCAGTTGGGCCGTCGTCGAAGGGTTGAAAGGCGGCGCTGCAAACGAGAAAGGCGAAGTCACTCTTTCGCAGTTGGTGAAGTACGTTCAGGATACCGTGCCCAAACGCCTGGCCATCGATCTGGGTTCCACCAAGCAGCAAAAGCCTTTCGCCGTTATTGAAGGGTATCGCGCTGACGAGCTGGTTGTCGCGGTAACCAATTCCGCGACGAACGCGGCGAACAATTCAACTCCAAATGTAAGCATGGTCGATCCGGCAGCGATCGAATTGAGTTTCTGGGAAAGCATCAAGAACAGCAACAACCCGGATGACTTCAAAGCCTATCTCGATAAATATCCGGACGGCCAGTTTGCCGCGCTCGCCAAGTCGCGAGCACAACCGGCCAGATCGACGTCCGGCAATACCTCGGCAGACTCGCTCGAGATGACTTACTGGAACGCCATCAAAGACAGCCGGAATCCCTCGGACTTTAGAGCCTATGTAAACAAGTTTCCCAACGGGCTGTTTGTTGAAATCGCAAACGGCCGGGTGGCCATGATGGAAGGCGAAGCCCGCGAAAAAGAGAAGGCCAAGCTGGCTGCCGATGAAAGTGAACGCGCCCGCAACTCACATCTGTTCGCAGTTAAGGACGCGTCGGGCACGGAAGGCACGCTGACGGTCACTCCGGGTACCCTTTCATTCGAGCCGAAGAAGGAAAATCAAAAGAAGAATGTGATCATTCAATGCTCTGAGATCAAGCGCGTCGAACCAGGCCAATCAGCTTTTGTGCTGCCCCACGTGAACCTGTTCCTTAACGCCGGCGGCGGCAAAGCGGGCCAGATGATGTTCTACACGGGCACGCCGGCCAGCGGCGGAATCTTCACCCCGGTTAAGCCGGCCACGAACATAACCGCCGATGTAATTAACTCGATAATCGAAGCGTGTAGAATGGCGCGCATAAACAAATAGACCGATAGATCTCTCACCGATCAACCTCGTAACTTGTGACTTTCAAGGATCAATCCGAGACGGTGACGCCTGGATCGACTACAGACGACGAAACTCAGAGTGTGCCTGCCGATCTCTCAGCACCGACGATCACTGTCGATCCAGGCGAAGGCGCGCCTGCGCTCAATGAAACTTCGTTGCCGCTGCCGGGCCTGATCGGCATCACTCTCGATGGCCGCTATTTTATTCAAAAGGAACTGGGACAGGGCGGCGTCGGCGCAGTGTATCTGGCGCATGATCGAAAGCTGCATGACAAGCCGGTGGTAATCAAAGTCCTGCTCGAGAAGTCTCTGCAGAACTCCTGGGTGGTGCAAAAGTTCCAGCAGGAGAAGGAAGCGCTGGCGCGGGTCGATCATCCCGGAGTGGTCGGCATCCTAGATAACGGCGAACTCCCCGACAGCAAACCCTATCTCGTCATGCAATTCATCGACGGCGTAACGCTGCGCTCTCTGATCAAGCCTGAAGGAATCCCGCTCGAACGCGCCGCTGATTTGATAAAGCAGATCGGCAGAGCGCTGGCGGCAGCCCATGATAAGGGGATTTTCCATCGGGACCTGAAGCCGGAAAATATCATGCTGCAAAGCTACGGCGGCGGCGAAGAGCAGGTGAAGATCATCGACTTTGGCATAGCCAAGCTGAAGGATTCGATTGTCGCGCCGAGCACGGTCACCGGCGCGACGGCCGGGACCGTTTCATACATGGCGCCTGAGCAACTGAGCGGGCGTCCGGTTTCAGCGGCGATGGACATCTATGCGATGGGCGCGATCGCTTATGAGCTGGTCACCGGGCGTAAACCCTTTAATCCCGAAACCGGATTTGAGCTGCTCGAGATGCAGCGCGCGGGCGTGCGTGTGAAGCCTTCTGACTTGCGGCCCAGTCTTCCGGACAATGCATCTCAGTTGATCTTGCGGGCACTTAGTTTTGATCCGAAAGACCGTTTTCAAAACGCGCGCGAACTGGGTGATGCGCTGGCGCGGGAACTAGCGGAAGAGACCGCGGCTTTCGATCCCAAACAGGTCGAGCCGGCACCGATTTCAGCCACACAACTGGCAACGGAGGCCAACGCGCCCGTAAGACAAACGGCGGACCTGTCAGCTAAGACATTGGCTGCACGATTTGAACCGGCCAGGGTTGATACGCTGGGAGCTGCGGCTTATCCCGCAATCGAAACGGAGCCTCCGCGCCGATCGTGGCTGAAAGCAGTAATAGGTTTAGCGCTGCTAGCTGCCGTCTTGGCGGGCGCCGGTCTTTTGATTTGGAAACGCGGCGGGCTTTCCGGCGCGCGCGAACAGTCGCTAGTATATTCACTCACCGTGCAGAAAATGCGCGATGGAAAACCCTTCCAGGGTGAGTTCGAATCTTCCGGACAGGAGATTTTCGAAAACGGCTGGAAGTTTCGTATGAACCTCTCCAGTCCGAACGCGGGCTACCTTTACCTGCTCAACGAAGGGCCGGCGAATGGCGATACGGTGACGTATAACATGCTATTTCCCGAGGCGAAGACGAATAACGGATCCCCGCGCGTCACCCCGGATCAAAAACTCCAGACGGCCTGGATGCGCTTTGACGATCATCAGGGCACCGAAAAATTCTGGCTGGTGTTTTCCGGAATGCCGGTCAAGGAACTGGAAGCCGTTTCGGACAAAGTTATCGATCGCGATCAGGGTGAAGTAAAAGACCCGGCACAAGCGCGCGCCGTGCGGGACTTCCTGCAAACGCATTCATCGCCAAAACCCGAAGTCACGAAAGACTCGGCCAAGAAGCAGACCGCAGTAAAGGGCAAAGGCGACGTGCTGGTGAATAGTATTGAGTTGGAGCATCATTGAACCTGGAGCGCGGGCATCCCTGCCCGCATTGAGCGCCAAGCGCGAAACGAATTTGATTAGGACGGCTTTGAAAATGAAGAGACTCGGGACCCGACACTTCAAACTCATATTGGTTCTCGCAACCACGGGACTGCTGCTTGGCTCTTGGCACCGAACCGCGCGCGCACAGCAAGATCGCCAGTTGCTGCAAACCGGTTCAGCGAATCAGAGTGCGAAGCGAATCGCCCTGGTGATCGGCAACGGTGCTTATACCAAAGCTCCTCCACTGAAAAATCCTCCCAACGATGGTCGCGACATGGCCGCGACACTCAGGACTCTGGGCTTCGATGTGACCAGCGGCATCAATGTCAACCAACGCGACCTGAAACGCTTGATTCGCGAGTTCGGCCAGAAACTAAAGGGCGGAGGCTCGGGCCTGTTCTATTACGCCGGCCATGGTGTCCAGTCAAAAGGGCGCAACTATCTAATCCCAATCGACGCCGATATTCAGAGCGAAGCCGAAGTCGAAGATTCTGGCGTTGACGCGAGTCTCATCCTGAACTATATGGACGACGCCCGGAACGGCTTGAACATCGTGATCCTCGATGCCTGTCGCAATAATCCGTTTGCGCGAAGTTTTAGATCGGCGAGCGACGGCCTGGCGCAGGTCGATGCGCCCACCGGAACTCTGATCGCTTATGCAACGGCGCCGGGACACGTGGCGTCTGATGGGACGGACCAGAATGGTCTTTATACTTCCGAATTGTTGAAACAAATGCAGACGCCAGGTCTGTCGATCACCGACGTGTTCATGCGCGTGCGCGCGGAAGTAATGAAGCAGACTGGCAGTAAGCAGGTGCCGTGGGAGGCTTCGTCGCTGGTTGGATCTTTTTATTTCAGCGGTGGTCCGACAAACTCAACTGCGCCTGGTACAAACGAAGCGAAAGTAGAGGCAGGTGCGTTCGAACTGAGTTATTGGGAAACAATTAAGAACAGCACCAGCGCGGACGATTTCAAAGCTTATCTTGAGCACTATCCCACAGGACAATTCGCATCACTGGCGAAAAATAGAATTAGAAACCTCGAGATAGCAACGAAACCGGCTGAGATCGAACCGGCAACGAGAAATACCGGAGGGGCGGAAATTGCTTTCTGGGAATCTGTTAGGAACAGCACGAGCCCGGAAGACTTCCGTGCCTATTTGAAAAGGTATACAAATGGCGAATTTGCCGAACTGGCGAAAAGCAGATTGAAGCCGTTGGAGGATGCTTTGGCGGAAAAAGAGAAGCAGCAACAGGTCAAGCGGGCCGCCGACGCGGAGTACGCCAGAACTCACAAATCTTTCACAGGCCGGATGGGTACCAATGAGGACACGGGCAAGAACTATTGGCCTGCGACGCTTTTCGTTTCCCCGGAAAAAATAAGTCTATTCGCCGGTATAGAATGGGTCCACTCTTGTTCGTCGTTTAAGAAAGCAAGAGTCGAAGGTGATTACATCCGCGAGATTTCGGGTGGTATAACGCTTAGATTTAGGGCAGCCTCGCCAGCCGAGGCCGCCAGCGCTCTCGAAGCAATCCAGACTGCTTGTAAAAGTAAATAGAGTAACACGATTGCAGTTCGAGAATTCTGTAGCAGGCGATAATGATTAAAATGGCAACCCGCTTAATTATCTTTGCATTCCTTTGTGTAGGCTTACTGTCGCCGGCCTTCACCTCAACTGCTACCGCTCAATCTGAAGAGCCGAACTCGCGCCAGATCGTCCTCGATCGCTTCAACAAAGCGCGACCGGCAGATGTAACTGCGGGGGTCGGCGGCGCTCGCATCGGCGCGGGAGTCAAGCCCCCGGTCTATCGACGGACCGGCCCAGTTCGTGTGGCGGGTGGGCGAAAATCAGCGAGCGCAGCTTCTGAAGAAATCGGAGTCACCGTCTGGCGTTTGCGGCCTTCACAAGCCGGAGACACGGGCGGACGCCTGCGCGTGCGCGATGGCCTGAAAGAATCCGAATGGACGCCCGAGAGAATTGAGGCTGATACGCCCCTGAATATTGGCGATCATGTGCGACTGACTATTGAATCTCCGCGGCCCGGCTTTCTCTACATCATCGATCGCGAACAATACGCGGACGGTAGCTTCGGTGAACCGATGATGATCTTTCCCACACTCCATACGCGCGGTGGGGACAATCGCGTGGCGCCGGGAAAGTTGATCGACATTCCGGCACAGGAAGATCAATACAGCTACTTCACAGCCCAACCTACGGGAAATCGCCGCGATCAAATCGCCGAAGTGCTGACCATCATCCTGGTGTCACAGCCTCTGCCGGTCCAAATCGGCGATCAGCCTTTGAAGATCACAAGTACACAGGTTGCCAGTTGGGAAAAGATTTGGGGCGGCACGGCCGAGCGGCTTGAATTAGTCGATGGCGCCGGACGCACCTGGACCAATGAAGAAAAATTAGCAGGCGCCGCGAAAAGCCGGCAGTTGACGCAAGCCGGACCACCGCCGCAAACCGTCTATCGAGTAGCGCGCAAAGCCGGCGGACCGCTTTTGGTTACCGTGCCGCTGCGTTATGCGCGCTAAGAGGAGCGCGGGCGTCCTGCCCGCCTGAGCGCGCCAGCGCGAACATCTTTCCCAAATTGAAATCAAATTGTTTGAGCGTGCTGCGCACGCTGTGCGGGCAGGGATGCCCGCGCTCCGCTCACTTCCACTCACCGACCAGCACGAACGGCGCCCAGTAAAATGGCGCGCTGTATTTCCTGGCTGAGATCATTGAGAGCTGCGCATTCCGCATCGCACCCGGGGCCGAACTTCCGGAACCAAGGAAGCGCTTGTAAAAATCAGTCATCAGATCGGCGGTTGATTTGTCGGCGACGGACCAAAGGGTGACTCCCACTGTCGGCGCGCCCGCGTACATAAAGGCTCGCGTCAAGCCGATCACGCCTTCGCCGCGTTTCTCTTTTCCCAGTCCCGTCTCGCAGGCCGAGAGCATTACCAGCGCAGGGTTCATTCGCAAATTGAAAATCTCGTCAGTGCGCAGAAAGCCGTCGTTGGACTTGTTACCGACCAGCGACAAGACGACACCAGTGAACTGCGGTCTCTGGGCATCCAGCAAACCGTGAGTGGCGATATGAATCACGCGATAGTTGTTCATGTCGCGGTTGTGCACATTGTCTTCGCTGGCGTTCAAATCCATCCAGAGATCGGCTTGGCCGCCGCCCGTCCTGGCAGTTTTCGCAATCTCTTCGGCCTCTGTGCGTGTGCCTGTCAGACGCGCCAGCTGCAATCCCACCGCCGGAGCAGATGAATCTGTCACGTCGTTGATGGCGCTCTCGAGTCCCAAACCCAGGCCCCGAGCTTCGCCGGAAGCCTGCGCCGCGCTGTTGCCTTTCAAACGCGGATCATTCGAGTTGAAGATCGGATCGGCTATGAGCAAGATGTTCTTGCCCGCACGAGAGCCCTCCCTCACGGTCGGGCTACTGCCCCTCTGTTGCCGGATTGCCGCCACCACTGAACCTGACGGTGCGTAGACAATTTCGTTCGTCTTGATCAGATAACTCAGCGAGGAATAATCCGCGCCATCGGGAGTCTTAACCAGCGCCTCGAAGGGAACATAATTTAGCGCGCCGTCGGCGATCACGAGCAAACGCTTATCACCAATCACGCTCGTGGCCGGTTCGACCGCTGCCTTGTAGAGAGCATTTGCCGCCGCGACAAAGGCCGTAAGGTTTTCCGAAGGACCCTGGGCCAGGCCCAGACCACGTTGCTGATCAGCCACCACGTCGATACCGACGATCCGGCGCTGCAACTTCGGCGGAATCAACTGCGCGCGAAAATCCGTGGCCAGCTTTTCCAAATTTGATCTGGGTGAGAGTTTGAAAACCGACACGCTCGATCCAGTCACTGCGAACAAATAGCAGCTGTCACTTCCCAAACTGTATTCCAGCAGCACCGTGCCATCATCAAGGACTCTCTGCTGTACGTCACTGAGCGACTGTGGCTGCGCCCCGGTCAGCGCGGCATAACGCGGACTGGCGGTGCGAATTTGATTTTCGATATCGTCATACTCGATCTGCAGCTTGTCGAGATCGGCGTCCAACTGCGATGGCTTCTCTTTCTGCTCGGCCCCCAGACTGACGCCGGTAAGCTGCGCGGCTATCTCCTGCTGGCGATCCAGGTTGTCCTGTTTGCGCTTGAGCAAATCGGCCGGCACGCCTTCACTGATTTGCCCATTCGTCTCACCCAGCAGGTCCAAAAGCGAACGAGCGCGTCCTGCTTCCGTGATCCGGAAAGACTCCGCAGCGTATTCCAGCGCTTTGCCACTCAACGCTCCGCCCGCGGACGAATTCAATAAGGCCATCTCGGCAAAGGCGCTGGCCGCCTCGTCATAGACGTCTTTGGTCGTCGCCAGAAAGGTCGATCGAGATTCGTCGGCGCGCAGACTGCCGGCCCGAATAGTTTCGATGGTCTTCAGCGCATCGCGATATGCATCCAGCGCGTCCTCTCTCGACTTCGTTGCTTTGCTGTCCTGCGCCGCCTGCAGCCAAAGACTGCGGCCCAAACCGCGTTTCGCCGGCCACATTAGATCGAGACGCTCGTCTTTTTGCGCGCCGGCCGCGGCGTCGGTAAACATTTTCGCCGCGTCTTTATAACGCCCTTCACGCAGCGCCACATCGCCGAGGCTGGTGCGCGCGGCCGCGCGAAAGCGGCGTGTCTGGCCAGCCTTGGCGACTCCGGACAGCGAACTGTTGCTGGCATCCAAAGCGTTTTGGAAATGCTTGCGAGCTGTCTCCATCTCATTATTCGCGAAGGCGATCCGGCCGGTGCCCAGTTCGTAGGTCATGTAAATGATCGCCGCGCGATAGTCATCGAGCTCTTTCTTGATTTCCAGTAACCCACTGGCGCCGGAAGTCGTGGGAGCAGAGACGCTAGGCCTGCCGGTGGGGATGCTGGAAATAATACTTGGCAGTCCGAAGCGGCTCTTGGTTTTCTGGGCCATCGTCTCGGGCTTCTTCGCGCTCATCATCAAATAAGCAGAGCTCGCTTCTGACATGCGGCCCAGACGGTAATTCGTGTCGCCAATCTTGGCCAGCATCAGATTCGCGTTAAAGCCGTTGTCAGAGAGACTGGTCGCGGTCTCCGCCGCGGCGCCGGCGGTGGATCCGCCGCGCCCGGCGAGAGTGTTTGCCGCCGTCCCGCTCTTTTCATCCTGGCCCCGCGCCACCACGAATGCCTGGTAAGCTTTCTGATAATGATCGAGGGCAACCTTGTATTGACCCTGGATCATGTACAGATCACCAAAGCCGTCCTCAGTGGCAGCGATGCCGCGTGAATTGTTTGTTTGAGTATAAAGATTGAGCGCGGTCTCGAGATAGCCGAGTGCCTGATCGGCATGACCTTGCTTCAGCAGCGATCGGCCGCGGGAAAGCGAGGTGGACGCGTCGTTTTGCGGTTCGGCGGTGATTGCAATAGATGCATTTTGAACTCTGACACCAAAGAAAAAGAAGCCAACCATTAACAGCACCAAGAACCCGATCACTGCAATCCACTTACGACGCGCCATATTTGAAACCTCACGGAAGTTATTCATGCCGCTGAGAGCCAGACTTTTTCGAAAGCTCTTTCACAGAAAGGAGATAGCCGGGGCGAGAGAGCACTGTCGCATTCTCACCTTGCGACCGTGGGGAGACAGTTACGGACACCGATCGATAAATGCCTGCTTCGATCGGTTTTGTTGGTTTGTATTGAATTGTGTATTCAGCACGAACCAGATCAAATATTGCATTAATTGTTGGCTTCAATTCAGCGGGTGACTTGGGGAAGAACGCTGCGCCACCCGTTTCTGAAGCAAGTACTCTTAACAGCTCTGCAGATCGCTTTGGCTGGTCCTCGTTTAGTCTTCCACCCCTATCATCGGCGCTGAGGCTGATCACAAAAATCTGGAGATCGACACTTCGCAACAGCGCCAACACCTGCTGCAGGCTGTAATAACTAGCCCGATCGTCGCCGTCGGTTAGCAGCAACAGGACCCGGCGAACGTTTGTCTCCGGAAACTTATACCCTGCAACGCGCTGTGCGGCAAGGTAGACTGCGTCCAACACTGCCGATTGCCCGCCCTCTATGTAAAGGTGATCCACGGCGTCAGTTAACCGTCTTTTATTTGAGGTGAAATCTTGCACGGTTTCGATTTTGTCGCTGGAGATGAACCGGATCAGCAATGTTGGGTTGTCTGGTAGAATTCTTTCAATAATCTGCTTGGATGCCGCGATCACCAAAGGAAAAATCGGTCGTAGACTTCCTGACGTATCGATAGCAACGCCATAGAACGTAGGCGTATTGCCTTTCAAAGCAATCGAGACCGTCTGAGTTGCGCCGTCCTCGGTCACACGAAAATCTTCGCTCATCAAGTCGGTAATGGGCACCCCATGTGAATCGACTGCCATCACATTCAGCCGAACAGTACCATCGGCCGCGATGGGTATGGTCGGTTTATAGATCAGGTTATAGAGATCCTGTGCAAGGTTTGGATCGAGTGTTTGGAGAATCTTGTATTCTGCGACTGCGGATTGTTCGTTTTCGCGGTCAGCATAAATCGCACCCAAGTTGTAGTGTGTTAGCTGTGCTTTGGGATTAAGACGAATCGATTCATTGTAAGCTTCGATGGCTTTCTTGTAGTCGCCACGTCCGCGATAGGCCGTTCCAAGTTTTTCGTATATCACTGCGGAATCCGGCTTGTAACGAATGGCTTGCTTGTAAGCATCCGCCGCCTTCTTAACGTCACCCAGCTCATAATATGCGTCACCTAAATAAGAGTACGCGTCGGCATGATCAGGCTTTAGCTTAATTGCTTGTGTGAATGCTTTGACTGCCTCTTCGAACTTCTCTGCCTTAAATAGCGCCGCACCTTGTTCGTAATACGTTGCCGCATCCTGGCCTTGCGGATTGTCTGCGACCGCAGTTTTTAGCAGGACGACCGTGGGGACAAACGCCACCGCCACTAATGCAACCTGGAAAAGAGTTCGTTTAATGCGCATTAACCCGTTCCTCGGTGGGCGGACTCACTTATGAACCAGATCCAAAACCGTCACCAAAACCGGCGCTCGGGTTGCAACGTTCATGCGAATCACCGCCGGCTGCGGCGCGCTCTGATCAAGACCGAGCCCGCGCGTGGTTGCGACCTGTTCCTTTTCAGTTTGCGGCTGCCCGTAAGTGTGACTGGCGACCACCTTTACTTCACCTCTGGTCGCGTCCTGAAGTTGGGCCCACACTTCTGGAACCGGACGCCAGGGACACCTGTCTTTATTCGCCGAGCAAAAATTCACCAGGTCGCCGCCGGTCGGAACCAGCGGCAGTGGTTTACGCGTTACCACCACGTAGAGCCTCTCGGTCGCCGGGTTGTTATCGAAGACGAACCAGTGGTAACGCTCGTCGGACTCCTGGCTCGACGGCACCTCCATCGGCACGTGCGCTTCGATCCAATTCTCTCCCTGGTCCAGTCGGGGGTCGGGATAAATCATCTCCGGTTGACCAGCACCTTCGGTATGAAACACGTAGAGGTAGCCGTCGACACTTGGTTCAAGCGAGATCCGAACACGATCGCCGCTATGAAATTCGTGTCCCGGCTCGACGCGCACGCTGCGGCCACTGGAGTCGCGCATGAAGAGCGTATAACCAAGGCCGATGGCCTGCATCGGGCCGCCCACTGTCGCACTATTCTGATTGGAATAATTCTTCGTGTTCGCGTTAGCCATTTGCGACCCGTTCGCGTTCTTTGACGACGTCGAAGATGCGCCGCTGTTTGTGTTACGCGGCGGCCGCCGTACACGCCTGGAGTTCTGATTGGTCGTCTTCGGCCGTGTGCTGAGAAACGCGCCGCGCACATCCTCGTCAGGCTCCTGCGCATTGACGATCCAAAGTCCGCAGGTGAAGGTGACAATCACCAATATCATGATGAGATTTCTTGATTTCATTAAGATCCTCCGACGGAAAAAACCGATCTTATTTGTGTTCAACGCGAACCATGAATATGACGGGAGATCCTTCAGCATTTTGCGGAACTTTGACTGAAACGAACGGCTTTGCGCCGCTTTTGATGACTTCGGCTCCAACCGAGTTCGCCTTCGCCTGCTCACGAACAGTGGCCAGTTGTTTTTGCTCATCCTGCGTGAGTTCATGTAACGCCGGGCTGTTGAGAAACTCGGGCGCGGACATCGGTTTGGTTGAGAAGATTATGGTGAACTCGTCCGTTCCAGCTGTCTGGTCAAGCGTGATCCAGTTTTCGTCCTTGCCTGAATCCGCGGGAAAGGCAAAGTCCTGGCCGCTCTTAACTTCATTTGTCCTGACGCCGAACGCGGTGGCGGGTTTGGCTGTCAGAAACGTCGTCGGCGCATTTTTTTGGCCGGGTCCGATGATATAGAGATAGCCATTATCACTCGGCGAGAAATGGAACTTGAATTTCTGCCCTGAACTCATCGAAAGCAGTTCCGCGGCGCGCACGGCGTCTGCCTTGTTCGCAGTGTTCAGCTCAACCCAGTAGCGGCCAATTTCATGCCCTCCCGCGGCCAGGTCGGCCCCACCGACTCCGTTAACTCCTTTGGCCGGATCGGTGGCTGCAGCATTGCCGTTCGCTTTCGATCCCATAAAGTGAATCACAGCGTAACCGCCGGCGCCCAACACGAGCAGCAGTACCATGATACCCACCGCGACAAAAGGAAGAGATGAGCGCCGAGCTGTAGTGGCGGATGCCGGAACGAGAGGCTGAGCAGACGAACGCGGCGCGGCTCCGCCAATTTGACTGGACACCATCATTGTCGGCTGCGAAACTGCATCGACTGGCCCAACTTTTTTTGGAGCAGCCATTACGGTCGGCATGGTCGACGCCTGGCTGCCCATATTTTCTGATTGAACTACGTTGTGCGGAGTGGACGATCCTTCGATACCCGTCGACCTGGCTTCAGCGACCATTGTTGGCGCGGTCTGTTCGGCGGCAGTCAGAGGGCCTCGAGCTAAACCAGAATCTGATGTGGCAGATCCGCCTGAGCCTACTGAGACATATGACTTTGACGCGATTCCTTCAGCCGTCAAAACACTCCTCAACTCACTCTCCAGTTCGCCGGCAGTCGCCTGGCGCTGGCTGCGATCCTTGGCGATAGCGCGGGCGATGGCTCGGCTAAACGCTGCCGGAACGCCGGGGTCAATCTCATGCAGCGGCGGCGGCGTGATACTTACGTGTTGGCGCCGCAATTCAGAAAGCGTGATGCCGTCGAATGGCCGCTTGGCCGCAATCAATTCATAGAACACCACACCCAGGCTATAAATATCCGCGCGTCCATCAATCTCAGAATTGCCGTCGGGAGGTAACTCGCCCCACTGCTCAGGCGACATGTAATAAGGAGTGCCGAGCATCTGTCCGGCGATCGTCAAATTGGTATTGCCCGTCTTCTCGGCGCCGGCAACTTCGCGCAACTTGGCAATTCCCAGGTCAAGCAGCTTTACGACCGATTCGCCTCCGGTGCTTGCGCGGCCGATCATTATGTTTTCAGGTTTAAGATCGCGATGAACGACGCCCATGGCATGGGCCGCGTTGAGCACACCCATGATCGGATCGAGCACGGCCACTGCATCAGCCGGTGAGAACCTTCCGCGCTTCCGCATCTCCGCGTCAAGGGTATTGCCTTCGACATACTCCATGACGAGGTAGATTGTCCCATCGGCTGAGGTACGCAGATCGTAAACTGTGACCGCGTTGGGATGGCGAAAGCGCCGGGCTGCCTGGCCCTCGCGTTGAAAGCGGCGCAACCATTCAGTGTTGCTGCGCATTTCCGGCGGCAGCACCTTGATGGCGACACGATCGCCGAGCAGAATGTGCCGGGCACGATAAACCGCGCCCATTCCGCCTTTTCCCAATAAAGCTTCGATTTGGTACTGGCCGTCCAGGACCTTGCCAGTCAGCGCCGAAGGATCTTCTTCCAGCACCTCGCCGTCTGCAGGGCAGAAGCTCAGGCTGTCATCAAATTTTTCGTTACAAGAGGAGCAGTACTTCATGCGGGGATTAGTTTACAACAGGGAGGGGATTCTCCGGTATAGGACCATAGGACAATTAGGACTTATTAGTTTTTTAAGAACATGACCCCCAGGACATACAGCATAAAGTCAGCGCAGAAGTGGGCCACCATCGCCGACTCCAGACCTCGTTTCCAATAGAGATATCCGAATGGGATCGCTGCTATCCCATTCAAAGCCAGTGCGACCACGACAACCTCAGGTGTAATCTGCATGACGCGCGACGCCGCCGGTAGATGACCCAATCCGAACAGAACTGCGGCCGCAACGTTCGCGATCCAGAACGTCGCCGGCGCCAGCCGG
>WNFQ01000383.1_pt1 | contig 28316 bp, 25 predicted proteins | sample 5400171 | NCBI WGS metagenome assembly WNFQ01 (sample SAMN13153356, study PRJNA577476) | soil metagenome | isolation source: 20 cm soil under Madrone tree | place: USA:California | collected 2016-06-14
ACGGGCGCGCCGAAGATGGTGCTGCTGCATGGCTGGATGGATGTCTCGGCCTCGTTTCAGTTTGTCGTCGACGCGCTGCGCGGCGAATGGGACATCTATGCGCCCGACTGGCGCGGCTACGGGCTGACGGACCGGGGCAGGTCCGACTGCTACTGGTTTCCGGACTACATCGCCGATCTCGACTTCCTGCTGGAGCAGATTCAGGCGACGAATCTCGTCGGGCACAGCCTCGGCGGCAATGTCGCCTCGATGTACGCCGGAATCCGGCCGCAGCGGGTCGCGAGGCTGGTCAATCTGGAAGGCTTTGGCCTGGCCGCGACGCGCCCCGGGCAGGCGCCCGAGCGCTATGCGCGCTGGCTGGACGAGCTGCATGAGCCGCCGCGGCTGCGCCCTTACCGCAATTTCCGGGAGCTGGCTGAAAGGCTGCGGCAGGGCAACAAGCGCTTGGCGCCGGAGCGCGCGGAATTTCTGGCGCGCCACTGGGGCAGGGAAACGGAGCAGGGCGAAGTCGTGCTGCGCGGCGACCCGGCGCACAAGATCGTCAACCCGGTGCTCTATCGCTACGAAGAGGTTCACGCCTGCTGGCAGAAGGTCGAGGCGCCGGTGCTCTGGGTGGATGCGGCCGAATCGGAAACGCTGAAGCGCCTCGGGCTGAGCGCCGCCGAACAAGCCGAACGGCGTGCCGCGTTCCGCAACCTGCGCTACGTGACTGTGCCGCAGGCGGGTCATATGCTGCATCATGACCAGCCTGAAGCGGTGGCCCGGCTGCTGGAGGAATTTCTCGAGTAGCTAGAAGTGGCGCAGTTCTTCTCCATCCATCCGACGCACCCGCAGGCGCGCCTGGTGCGGCGCGCCGCCGACATCGTGCGCGCCGGCGGCCTGGTGGCTTATCCGACCGACTCGTGCTATGCGCTCGGCTGCAAGCTGGGCGACGCCAAGGCGCTGGAGCGGCTGCGCCGCGTGCGCGGCTTCGACGAGCGCCACCACCTGACCCTGATGTGCCGCGACCTGTCGGAGATCGCCAACTACGCGCGAGTCGACGACGCCCGCTTCCAGGTGCTGAAGCTCGTGACGCCCGGCAGCTATACCTTCATCCTGCGCGCGAGGCGCCAGGTGCCGCGCCGCTCGACGCACCCGCGCAGGAAGACGATCGGCGTCAGGGTGCCTGGACATCCGGTCGCGCACGCGCTGCTCGCCGAGCTGAACGAGCCGATGCTTTCGGCCACCTTGTCGCTGCCCGGCGAGGCGCGGCCGCTGTCGGAGCCGCGCGAGATCCGCGAGCGGCTCGAGCGCGAGCTCGACCTGGTGATCGATGCGGGACCCTGCGGCGTCGAGCCTAGCACGGTGATCGATCTGACCGGCGACGTGGCGAGCGTTCTGCGCAGGGGGAAAGGCTCGCTCGAGCCGTTCGCCGTCGAGCCCGTCTGATAAACTCGGCGCCGGGAAGATGGACAACCTCGCGCACACCGTCAATGACCTCGTGCAGACGGTTTCCATCTACGCCCTTCCGGTGCTGTTCGCCATCACGCTGCACGAGGCGGCGCATGGCTACGTCGCGCGTCATTTCGGCGACATGACGGCGCACGCGCAGGGGCGCATCAGCCTCAACCCGATGCGCCACGTCGACGTGATCGGCACCATCGTCGTGCCGCTCATCATCCTGGTGCTGTCCGGCGGGCGCTTCCTCTTCGGCTGGGCGAAACCGGTTCCGGTCAATTACTCGGCGCTGCGCAAGCCGCGCCAGCACATGGCCTGGGTGGCCGCCGCCGGGCCGCTCGCCAACCTGGCGATGGCGCTGCTCTGGGCGCTGCTGCTCAAGCTCGCCGTGCTGCTGCCGCCGAACTTCTTTTCCGTGCCGCTGCGGCTGATGTCGGAAGCGGGAATCGTGGTCAACCTGGTGTTCATGTTTCTCAATCTGCTGCCGATCCTGCCGCTCGACGGAGGCCGCATTCTCGCCAGCCTGCTGCCGAGCCGCGCCGCGTGGCAATACGCGAAGCTCGAGCCCTGGGGCGTGCCGCTGCTCCTGCTGCTGCTGGTGACGAACGTCCTCAACTTCGTGCTTGAGCCGCTGGTCGGCGCCTCCGACGCATTGATCCGGGCGATCGTGTTTTGACGATGTACGAAACACGCGTGCTGTCCGGCATGCGCCCGACCGGCAGCCTGCACCTGGGCCATTATCACGGCGTGCTGAAGAACTGGGTCCGGCTGCAGGCCGAGTACACCTGCCTGTTTGTCGTCGCCGACTGGCACGCGCTCACCACCGACTACGAGAATCCGGTCGAGCTGCAGAAGAACACCTGGGAGATGGTGATCGACTGGCTCGCCGCTGGCGTCGATCCCGGCCAGGCGATCCTGTTCATCCAGTCGCAGGTGATCGAGCACGCCGAGCTGCATCTGCTGCTGTCGATGATGACCCCGCTCGGCTGGCTCGAGCGCGTGCCGACCTACAAGGACCAGCAGGAAAAGCTCGCCGACCGCGACCTGTCGACCTACGGCTTTCTCGGCTATCCGCTGCTGCAATCGGCCGACATCCTGATCTACCGCGCCAGGTACGTGCCGGTGGGCGAGGACCAGGTGCCGCACGTCGAGCTCACGCGCGAGGTCGCGCGCCGCTTCAATCACCTGTATGGCCGGGAGCCGGGGTACGAAGACAAGGCCAAGGCGGCGGTGAAGAAGATGGGCACCAAGAAGGCGCGCCTGCTCAACGAGCTGCGCACCAAGTTCCTGCAGGAAGGCGACGCCCAGGCGTTGTCGAAGGCACAGGCGCTGCTCGACGAGCAGCAAAACCTTTCGCGCGGCGACCGCGAGCGCCTCTACGGCTGGCTCGAGGGCGGCGGCAAGAAGATCCTGGTCGAGCCCGAAGCGCTGCTGACCGAAGCGCCGCGCATGCCGGGCCTCGACGGCCGGAAGATGTCGAAATCCTACGGCAACAGCATTTCCCTGCGCGAGGAGCCGGAATCGGTGGCGAAGAAAATCCGCACCATGCCGACCGACCCGGCGCGCGTGAAGCGCGGCGACCCCGGCAATCCCGAGAAATGCCCGGTCTGGGAATTGCACAAGGTGTACTCCGACGAGGAGCGGAGGAAATGGGTGTGGCAGGGCTGCACCACCGCCGGCATCGGCTGCCTCGAGTGCAAGCAGCCGGTCATCGAAGCGATCCAGGCCGAGCTGGCGCCGATGCGCGAGCGGGCGCAGGCGTATGTCGATGATCCGACGCTGGTGAAGAACATCATCGCCGACGGCTGCGACAAGGCCAAGCGCCTGGCCGCCGAGACCATGCGCGACGTGCGCGAGGCGATGGGGCTTTCCTACACATGATGGCGAAGCTCTACGGCGAGCCGGTGATCGAGCTGCCGAGCGACCTTTACATCCCGCCCGATGCCCTGGAGGTGATTCTCGAGGCCTTCGAAGGGCCGCTGGACCTGCTGCTGTACCTGATCCGCAAGGAAAACCTGGACATCCTCGACATCCCGATGGCGCCGCTCACGCGCCAGTACCTCGAGTACGTCGAGATCATGCGGACGAAGAACCTGGAGCTCGCCGCCGAGTACCTGGTGATGGCGGCGATGCTGATGGAGATCAAGTCGCGCCTGCTGCTGCCGCGGCCGCCTTCGCTCGAGCCGGCGGAGGAGGACCCGCGCGCCGAGCTGGTGCGGCGCCTGCTCGAGTACGAGAGAATCAAGAAAGCCGCCCACGCGCTCGACGAGCTGCCGCAGGTCGGCCGCGACGTGATCGCGATCTCGCTGTGGATGGAAAAGGCGGTCGCCGAGCGGCTGCCGCAGGTCGACCCGCAGGATCTGGCCGAGGCGTGGCGCAGCCTGCTGTACCGTGCGCGCCTGTCCAGGCACCACCGCATTTCCCGCGAAGAGCTGTCGGTGCGCGAGCACATGAGCGGCATCCTGCGCCGCCTGCGCGAGCGCCGCGTCCTTGAGTTCGCCGAGCTGTTCGAGCCGAGCCGGGGGGTCGCGGTCCTGGTGGTCACTTTCCTCGCGCTGCTCGAGCTGGCGCGCGAGCTGCTGATCGAGATCACGCAATCCGAATGCTTCGCCCCGATTTACGTAAAATTGGGCCATGCACAACCCGGCTGAGGCGAAGCGCATCCTCGAGGCGGTGCTGCTCGCGTCGCAGGAGCCCCTCGGCGTGGCGGAGCTCAAGCGGCTGTTCGGCGACGAAGTGAGCGCCGAGACGCTCGCGCACCTGCTCGCCGAGCTGCGCGAGGAATGGAACGGCCGCGCGGTGGAGCTGGTCAGCCTGGCGAGCGGCTGGCGGTTCCAGACGCGCGCCGAATTCAGGCCGTACGTCGAGCGCCTGTTTCCCGAAAAGCCGCCGCGCTACTCCCGCGCCGTCATGGAAACCCTCGCCATCATCGCTTACCGCCAGCCGGTGACCCGCGGCGATATCGAGGACATCCGCGGCGTGACGGTGTCCGGCCAGATCATCCAGACGCTGGAGAACCGCGGCTGGATCGACGCCGTGGGCCAGCGCGAGACGCCGGGCCGGCCGGCGCTTTACGCCACCACCCGCAAGTTTCTCGACGATCTCGGGCTGCGCACCCTGGAGGAGCTGCCGCCGCTCGAGGAAATCGCCAAGACCCTTCAGCTCGAGCGTCCGGCGGTGACCGACGCCGGGCAGCGAGCCGCCGATTCCGAGCCGGAACAAGCCGCCACCGGAACCGACGGCTAAGCCGCGAGGCGAGCGGCTGCAGAAGCTCCTGGCTGCGGCCGGTCATGGCTCGCGGCGCGAAATCGAGTCCTGGATCGAAGCCGGCCGGGTGTGCGTCGCCGGGCGGACCGCCAGGCTTGGCGATCGTGCGCTCCCTGCAGACCAGATCACCATCGACGGCAAAGTTGCAAGCCTGCTCGCCGAACAGCCGGCTCGCGTCCTGGCGTATCACAAGCCCGTGGGCGAGCTGGTGACCCGTAGCGACCCGGAGGGACGCCCTACCGTGTTTTCCCGGCTGCCCCCCGGGAGGTGGGTGGCGGTGGGTCGGCTGGATATCAACAGCTCGGGCCTGCTGCTGCTGACCGATTCCGGCGAGCTCGCCAACCGCCTGATGCACCCGCGCTACGAGATCGAGAGGGAGTACGCCGTGCGCGTTCAAGGCATTCTTAAAAAAGAGGATCTAGAGAAACTGACAGAGGGCGTCGAGCTTGACGATGGGCGCGCTGCGTTCGAGCGCATTGCCCCGGCGGACGAACGCACCGCGCCCAGCGCCAATCGCTGGTACCGGGTGGTGCTCAGAGAGGGTCGCAAACGCGAGGTGCGGCGCCTGTTCGAGGCGGTCGGCGCCCGCGTCAGCCGCTTGATCCGCGTACGCTACGGGCCGATCGAGCTGCCGCGCGATCTGGCGCCGGGACAGTGGCGCGAGGTGCCGAATACGGTTAAACTTCAAAAGCTTTAGCGGCACCGCGCAAAAGATGGGCTTCGGCCCATTTTTTGTTTGCGGCGCCCGCACGACGCGTCCATGGCAGCGCTTGAAGCGGTGATGGAGCCGGCGGTAGCCGGCCTGGGATACGAGCTGGTCGACGTGCAGGCGTCGAACGGCGGGAGGTTGCTGCGCCTGTTCATCGACAAGCCGGGCGGCGTCGGCATCGAGGATTGCGCCGCCGTGAGCCGGCACCTGACGCGCCTGCTGGCGGTGGAAGGGGTGGACTACGAGCGGCTGGAAGTGTCCTCGCCGGGCCTGGACCGGGCGCTGCGCAAGGCGCGCGATTTCGCGCGCTTCGCGGGGCACAAGGCCGACGTGAGAATGCGTACGCCCGACGCGAGCGGCCGGCGCCGGTTCGTAGGCGTGCTGCGCGGCGCGGGCGAAGGGCGATTGAGTCTGGAGCTCGAGGGACAGACGGTCGCGCTGGCGCTCGACGACATCGAGCGGGCGAGGCTGGTACCCGAATTGTGAGGAACTCGTGGCTGCGAATCTGGTAGCAGGAAATCGTGAGCTGGTGATGCTGGTGGACGTGCTGGCACGGGAGAAGAACGTGCCGCGCGACATCGTCTTCGGCGCCCTGGAGATGGCGCTCGCCTCGGCGACCAAGAAAAAGTACTCCGAGGATATCGACGTGCGAGTGCACGTCGACCGCAACACCGGCGCCTACGAGTCGTTCCGGCGCTGGAAGGTGGTGCCCGACGAGGCGGTCGAGATGCCGCCGGCGCAGATCCCGCTGTCGGAAGCGCAGAAGCGCAAGCCGGACATCAAGCTCGAAGAGTTCATCGAGGAGCCGCTCGAGCCGGTCGAGTTCGGCCGCATCGGCGCGCAGACCGCGAAGCAGGTGATCCTGCAGCGCATCCGCGACGCCGAGCGCGAGCAGATCCTGCAGGACTTCCTGTCGCGCGGCGACGAGCTGGTCACCGGCACGGTGAAGCGCATGGAGCGCGGCAGCGCCATCATCGAGTCCGGCCGCCTCGAGGCGCTGCTGCCGCGCGAGCACATGATCCCGAAGGAGAACCTCAGGGTCGGCGACCGGGTGCGCGCCTGGGTGATGAAGATCGACCGCCAGGCGCGCGGCCCGCAGCTGGTCCTGTCGCGCACCGCGCCGCAGTTCATCATGAAGCTGTTCGAGCTCGAGGTGCCGGAGATCGAGGAACGCCTGCTCGAGATCAAGTCCGCGGCGCGCGATCCGGGCGTGCGCGCGAAGATCGCCGTCTTCACCAACGACAAGCGCATCGACCCGATCGGCACCTGCGTCGGCATGCGCGGCTCGCGCGTGCAGGCGGTGACGCAGGAGCTCGCCGGCGAGCGGGTCGACATCGTGCTGTGGTCGGCCGATCCGGCGCAGTTCGTGATCGGGGCGCTGGCGCCGGCCGAGGTGTCGTCGATCGTGGTCGACGAGGAGAAGCACGCCATGGACGTCGTCGTCGACGAGGAGAACCTCGCGGTGGCGATCGGCCGCAACGGCCAGAACGTGCGGCTCGCCTCCGAGCTCACCGGCTGGCAGATCAACCTGATGACCGAAGACGAATCGAACAAGAAGCAGCAGGAGGAAAGCGGCCGCATCAAGAGCCATTTCATGGAGAGGCTCGACGTCGACGAGGAGGTCGCCGATATCCTGATCCAGGAGGGCTTCTCGACGCTCGAGGAGGTGGCTTACGTCCCGATCAACGAGCTGCTGGAGATCGAGGCGTTCGACGAGGGCACGGTGAACGAGCTGCGCACCCGGGCGCGCAACGCCCTGCTGGTCGCGGCGATCGCCAACGAAGAGAAGGTCGAGGGCATCGATCCGGAGCTGCTGAAGCTCGAGGGGATGGACACGCAGCTCGCCGCCAAGCTCGCCGAGGCCGGCATCAAGACCCGCGACGACCTGGCGGACCTGGCGGTCGACGAACTGTCGGAAATCTCGCAGCTGGACGAGGAGAAGGCAAAAAAGCTGATCATGGCGGCGCGCGCGCACTGGTTCGAGGACAAGCAGGCCGGCAACGAGGCCGAGAAGCCGGCCAAGAAGCAGGAGGCCGCGTAACGTGGCGCACACCAGCGTTGCCCAGTTTGCGAGCGAGCTGAAGGTGCCGCCCTCGGTGCTGCTCGAGCAGCTGCGCGCGGCCGGGGTGGAGAAGCGCGTGCCCGAGGACTCGCTCAGCGACCAGGACAAGTCCCGGCTGCTGGAATACCTGCGCCGCACGCACGGCTCGGTCGAGACCAAGAACAAGATCACGCTGACCCGCAAGCAGACCAGCGAGATCCGCAAGACCGATTCCACCGGCAAGTACCGCACGGTGCAGGTCGAGGTGCGGAAGAAGCGCGTCTTCGTGAAGCGCGATCCCGCCGAGGTGACGGCCGCCGCGGTCGCGGCGGAGACTCCGCCGCCGCCTGCAGCCGCGCCGAGCGTCGATGTTCACGAGCTGGAGCTGCGCGAACAGGAGGCGCGTCGCCAGCAGCAGCTCGCCGAGCTGCAGGCCGCCGAGCTGCGCGAAAAGCAGGAACGCGAACGGCGGGAAGCCGAACAGAAGCAAGCCGACCAGAAGGTCGCCGAACCCGCTGCGGCAGCTGCCACCACGCTGCATGCGCCCAAGACGGCCGAAGCCAAGACCGACAAGAAGCCGAAGAAGGCGAAGCCCACCACGGTGCTGCGCGACGACTCGGTGCGCCGGCGCCAGATCAAGACCCGCGGCGACGCCGGCGGCGGCGTCGGCGGCTGGCACGCGCGCGGCGGCACGCGGCACAAGGGCGGCGGCGGGGAAACGACGTTCGCGCAGCCGACCGAGCCGCTGGTGCGCGAGATCGCGGTGCCCGAGACCATTGCCGTCGGGGAGCTGGCTCACCGCATGTCGGTGAAGGCCGCCGAGGTCATCAAAGCGCTGATGAAGCTCGGCACCATGGCCACCATCAACCAGGTGCTCGACCAGGAGACCGCGATGATCGTGGTCGAGGAGATGGGCCACAAGGCCAAGCCGGCGAAGCTGGACGATCCCGAGTCCTACCTCGTCGAGACCGACGCGCAGCCCGAGGCCGAAGCGCTGCCGCGCCCGCCCGTGGTGACCGTGATGGGACACGTCGATCACGGCAAGACCTCGCTGCTCGACTATATCCGGCGCACCAAGGTGGCGGCGGGGGAGGCCGGCGGGATCACGCAGCACATCGGCGCCTATCACGTCGAGACGCCGCGCGGCGTGGTGACCTTTCTCGACACGCCGGGCCATGAGGCCTTCACCGCCATGCGCGCGCGCGGCGCGAAGGTCACCGACATCGTGGTCCTGGTCGTCGCCGCCGACGACGGCGTCATGCCGCAGACCGTGGAAGCGATCAACCATGCCAAAGCCGCCGAAGTGCCGCTGGTGGTGGCGATCAACAAGATCGACAAGCACGAGGCCAACCCCGAAAAGGTCAAGCAGGAGCTCCTCGCCCACGGCGTCGTGCCCGAGGAGTACGGCGGCGACTCGCCCGTCGCGCTCGTCTCGGCGAAGACCGGGAAGGGCGTCGACGAGCTGCTCGAGCAGCTGCTCCTGCAGGCGGAAGTGCTGGAGCTCAAGGCACCCGTCGGCACGCCCGCGAGAGGCGTCGTCATCGAGGCGCGGCTCGACAAGGGCCGCGGCCCGGTAGCCACGCTGCTGGTGCAGTCCGGGACCCTGAACCGGGGCGACATCGCCCTGACCGGGGCGGTGTACGGCCGCGTGCGCGCGATGCTCGACGAAAACGGCAAGCCGCTGCAATCGGCCGGCCCCTCGATCCCGGTGGAGATCCAGGGGCTGTCCGAAGTGCCGGCCGCCGGCGAGGACATGATGGTGCTCGCCGACGAGCGCAAGGCGCGCGAGATCGCGCTGTTTCGCCAGGGCAGGTTCCGCGACGTGAAGCTCGCCAAGCAGCAGGCCGCGAAGCTCGAGAACGTGTTCGAGCAGATGGGCGAGGGCGAGAAGAAAGTGCTCGCGCTGGTCATCAAGTCCGACGTGCAGGGCTCGCAGGAGGCCCTGGTGCACGCGCTCACCCGGCTCGCCACCGACGAGGTCAAGGTCAGCGTGGTGCACGCCGGCGTCGGCGGCATCACCGAGTCCGATGTGAACCTGGCGATGGCCTCGCGCGCCGTGATCATCGGCTTCAACACCCGCGCCGACGCCGCGGCGCGCAAGCTCGCCGAGTCGGCGGGGATCCAGCTGCGCTACTACAACATCATTTACGAGGCGGTCGACGAGATGAAGGCCGCGCTCTCCGGCATGCTGGCGCCCGAGCGCAAGGAGGCCGTGATCGGCATGGTGGAAGTCCGGCAGGTGTTCCGCATCTCCAAGATCGGCACGGTCGCCGGCTGCTACGTGCTCGAGGGCGCGGTCAGGCGCGGCGCGCAGGTGCGCGTGCTGCGCGACAACGTCGTCATCCACACCGGCGACATCGACTCGCTCAAGCGCTTCAAGGACGACGTGCGCGAGGTCAAGGCCGGCTTCGAGTGCGGCCTGTCGCTGAAGAATTTCTCCGACATCAAGGAAGGCGACCAGCTCGAGGTGTTCGAAGTGCAGGAGGTCGCAAGGTCGCTGTGAAGCGAGGCCAGGGGCGCCCGCAGAAGATCGGCGATCTGATCCAGCGCGAGCTGTCCGATCTGCTCTACCGCGAGCTGCGCGACCCGCGGGTCGGCATGGTGACCATCACCTCCGTGGACGTCTCGCCCGACATGTCCCATGCACTGGTGTATTTCACCTGTCTGGATGCCGGGCAGGCCGGGCCCGCGGCGCAGGGACTGAAGCGCGCAGCCGGGTTCTTGCGCTCCCAGCTCGCGAAGCGCGTCACGCTCTACAGCATGCCGGAGCTGCGCTTCCAGTACGACGAGTCGATCGCGCGCGCCGATCGCCTGTCGCGGCTGATCGACAGCGTCAGGCCCAAAAAATAGATGGACGGCGCCCTGCTGCTCGACAAGGCGGTCGGCGTCAGCTCGAACCGGGCTTTGCAGGACGTGAAGAAGATCTTCGGCGCGAAAAAAGCGGGCCATGCAGGAACCCTCGATCCGCTCGCCTCGGGCCTGCTGCTGGTGCTTTTCGGGGAGGCCACCAAGTTCGCCGGCCTGCTGCTCGACGCCGACAAGGAATACCTCGCCACATTGAAGCTGGGAGAGCGCACCAGCACCGGAGATGCCGAAGGCCGGCTGCTGGAGAAAAAGGCGGTCGAGGTCTCGAACGGCGCAGTGCTTTCCGTGCTCGAGCGCTTTCGCGGGGCAATCGAGCAGCTGCCGCCGATGCACTCGGCGCTCAAGCGCGACGGCGTGCCGCTCTACAAGCTGGCCCGGCGCGGCGAGACGGTAGAGCGCAAAGCCCGCCTGGTGCAGATCTTTGAATTGGAAAGACTGGCTTTTGAATCGCCCGCGCTGGAGATTCGGGTTCGCTGCAGCAAGGGGACTTATATCCGGACCCTGGCCGAAGAGATCGGCAACGCCTTGGGGACCGGCGCTCATCTCACCGCCCTGAGGCGGACCGGTTCCGGGCCGTTTCGGGTCGCCGAGGCCCTGACCCTCGAGGCACTGGCCGATCTGCGGGAAGCCGGGCGGCGCGAGCGCCTCCTGCCCCTGGGAGCACTGGTAGGCGACCTGCCGCAGAAGCGGCTCGACGCGGGAGAGGAGGCGCGCTTCCGCACAGGCCAGGCGCTCAGCATGCCGGGCCTCGCGGCGGGGATCTTCGCGGTGCTGCGGCCCGATGGCAGCGTGATCGGGCTGGGCAGGGCCGACGCGGCGGGCGCCTTGAGGCCGCTGCGGCTCACTGCGACGATGCAAGCGGCTGATAATCAGTTAAAATCGCCGGCCTAACAGTGGAGACGATGCGAAATGGCATTGCAGGTGGCGCAGAAAGCGCAGGTGGTCAAGCAACATCAGCGGGCAGGCAACGATACCGGGTCGCCCGAGGTGCAGGTCGCGCTGCTGACCGAGCGCATCAACAGCCTCGCCGGGCACTTCAAGACCCACGTGAAGGATTTTCATTCGCGGCGCGGGCTCCTCAAGCTGGTGAGCCAGCGGCGCAAGCTGCTCGACTATCTAAAGCGCAGGGACGCGGACAAGTATCGCGGCCTGATCGAGCGGCTCAACCTGCGCAAGTAGGTTTGCCGCTGCGGCGGTAGCCGGCGCTCATCGAATGCGGGTGAGCGTTTTTGTTTGCGCGTCCCGATAAAGGATCCCCCTTGAACCCCATCAGGAAGACTTTCCCCTACGGCAGCCACCAGGTGACCCTGGAGACCGGCGAGATCGCGCGGCAGGCACATGGCGCCGTGGTCTGCACCATGGACGACACCGTCGTGCTCGCGACGGTCGTCGCGGCGAAGGAGCCGCGCACCGGGCAGGACTGGTTCCCCCTCACGGTCGATTACGTCGAGAAGACCTACGCCGCAGGCAAGATTCCCGGCGGCTTCTTCAAGCGCGAGGGCCGCCCCTCGGAGAAGGAGACGCTGACCTCGCGGCTGATCGACCGGCCGATCCGGCCGCTGTTCCCGGACGGCTTCTTCAACGAGGTTCAGGTAGTCGCCACGGTGCTGTCCCTCAATCCGGAGGTCGATTCCGATATTCCGGCGATGCTCGCCGTGTCGGCGGCGCTGACGCTTTCCGGCATGCCGTTCAACGGCCCGATCGGCGCGTGCCGGATCGGCTATGTCAACGGCGAGTACGTCGTCAACCCGACGATGAGCCAGCTCAAGGAGTCGCAGCTCAACCTGGTCGTCGCCGGGACCGAGCAGGGCGTGCTGATGGTGGAATCCGAGGCGCTCGAGCTGCCCGAGGACGTGATGCTAAGCGCGGTGGGCTTCGGCCACGAGCAGATGCAGGCCGCGATCCAGGCGATCCATGCGCTGGCGGAAGAGGCCGGCAAGCCGGCCTGGGACTGGCAGCCCCCGGCGAAGAACGAGGCGCTGATCGCGCGCGTGAGCGAGCTTGCCGAGCAGGACTTTCGCGCCGCCTTTGCCATGAAGCAGAAGCAGGCGCGCAACAATCGCCTGATCGAGATCCGCAAGGGCACGCTCGAGAAGCTGACGGCCGAGGCCGCCGCGACCAACAGCACCCTCGACGCCAATGGGGTGAAGGAGATCTTCTTCAACCTGGAGTCCAAGATCGTGCGCAGCCAGATCCTGGACGGTGAGCCGCGCATCGACGGCCGCGACACTCGCACCGTGCGGCCGATCGGCGTGCGCGTCGGCGTGCTGCCGCGGACTCACGGCTCGGCGCTGTTCACGCGCGGCGAGACGCAGGCGCTGGTCACCGTGACGCTCGGCACCGGCCGCGACGAGCAGATCATCGACGCGCTCACCGGCGAGTACCGCGAGCGCTTCATGCTTCATTACAACATGCCGCCGTATGCGACCGGCGAGACCGGCCGCGTCGGCCCGCCCAAGCGCCGCGAGATCGGCCATGGGCGCCTCGCCAAGCGCGCGCTGGTCGGCCTGCTGCCGACGCAGGAGGACTTCGGCTACTCGATCCGCGTGGTTTCCGAGATCACCGAATCCAACGGCTCTTCATCGATGGCCTCGGTCTGCGGCGGCAGCCTCGCGCTGATGGATGCCGGCGTTCCGGTCAAGGCGCACGTGGCGGGAATCGCGATGGGCCTGATCAAGGAAGGCAACCGCTTCGCGGTGCTGTCCGACATCCTGGGCGACGAGGATCACCTCGGCGACATGGACTTCAAGGTCGCGGGCACCGAGCGCGGCGTCACGGCGCTGCAGATGGACCTGAAGATCGAGTCGATCAACAAGGGCATCATGAAGGTGGCGCTCGACCAGGCGCGCGAAGCCCGGCTGCAGATCCTGCAGATCATGAAGCGGGCGATCGAGGGATCGCGCAGCGAGCTGTCGAGCTACGCGCCTCGCATCATCAAGATCAAGATCAACCCGGACAAGATCCGCGACGTCATCGGCAAGGGCGGCGTCGTGATCCGCGGCATTCAGGAGGAGACCGGCACCACCATCGAGATCGAGGACGACGGCACCGTGTCGATCGCCTGCGTCTCGGCCGAGGGCGGCGAGGCGGCGAAGAAGCGCATCCAGGAGCTGACCGCGGACGTCGAGGTCGGCAAGGTCTACGAAGGCACGGTGCTGCGGCTGCTGGACTTCGGCGCCATCGTGCAGGTGCTGCCCGGGCGCGACGGATTGCTGCACATCTCGCAGATCAGCCACGAGCGGGTCAACGCCGTGGCCGACCACCTGAAGGAGGGGCAGGTGGTGAAGGTGAAGGTCCTCGAGGCGGACGACAAGGGAAGAGTACGGCTGTCGATGAAAGCCGTCAGCCCGCAGGAAACAGCGAAATCGAACTGACTATATAGAACTGACTATTTGGCTACCTGCCGTTCCCTCAGTTCATCGAGGGTCTTGCAGTCGATGCACAGGGTCGCGGTGGGGCGCGCCTCGAGCCGCTTGAGACCGATCTCGACGCCGCAGCTCTCGCAGTAGCCGTACTCGTTGGCGTCGATGCGCGCGATGGTCTCGTCGATCTTCTTGATCAGCTTCCTCTCGCGGTCGCGGTTGCGCAGCTCGAGCGCCATGTCGGACTCCTGGCTGGCGCGGTCGTTCGGGTCGGCGAACACCGTCGCCTCGTCCTGCATGGTGTGCACCGTGCGGTCGATCTCCTCCGACAGCTCGCCTTTCAGCGCCTCGAGAATCTTGCGGAAATGCGCGCGCTGCCGGGCGTTCATGTACTCCTCGCCCTTCTTGGCGGCGTAAGGCGTGAAGCTTTTCCTGGTGAGTTCTACGGCCATTCGACGCGCGACCCCTAAAAAGAGAGGCGACTTTGTATCAGAAAACAGCCCCTGGCCGCAAGCAAGTAAATTGCTCTCGCGATGGTCCAAGAGTATCATTTGCCGCCTTTTTCGGGGTGTAGCGCAGCCTGGTAGCGCGCTTGCTTTGGGAGCAAGATGTCGCGTGTTCAAATCACGCCACCCCGACCATGGATCTAGCGTCCCGGCGGCTGCCCGTAGCTCAACCGGATAGAGCACCAGCCTTCTAAGCTGGGGGTTGTGGGTTCGAGTCCCGCCGGGCAGGCCAGAGCAATGACGACGGTGACCGTAGCTCAAAGGTAGAGTCCCGGATTGTGATTCCGGTTGTTGTGGGTTCGAGTCCCATCGGTCACCCCAGCTTCGCGCCGCGAAAGTGGCGCACGCCGGCGCTCGGCGGGCGCCCGAGCGTGAGACCCGCTGCAGCGGCGCTGTTGTCGGCAGCGCTGGCGCAGGTGGAAATCAACGCGCGTGGCGCGGCCCAGTTCGCCGACCCGGAGTTCCTGCACCAGCTGCGTGTCGGCCTGCGGCGTCTGCGCACCGTGCAGCGCGCGTTCGGGATACCGGGGGCGAAGCGCCGGCTGCGCAAATTCAAGCCGGCGCTCGCCGCGGCGCGCGACTGGGACGTGTTCTGCGGCTGGCTGGAGAATACGCGCGTTTCTCCGGAGTTAAAGTCCCTCGCGCGGCGCAAGCGCGCTGTGGCCCGGCGCAGGGCACACAGCGCTTTAGCTTCGCGCGCGTTCGGTGAATTCCTGCGGCGTGCGCGGCGTTGCGTGCATGAGACCAGGGCTTCACCCTTGAAGGCCCTCGAAGATTTTCATCGCGACGCACTCAAAACGGCGCGGCGCATCGATTGGCAGGACAAGGAGGATCGCCATGCGCTGCGCATCCGCATCAGGCGCCTGCGCTACGCCTGTGAATTCTTTGGTCCCTTCTTTCCGGGCACGCGATACGCTGCCTACCTGAAGCGTGTGAAGGCGTTGCAGGACCTGCTCGGCGAGCTGAACGATATCGCGGTGGCGCGAAGATTCCTGAAGGAAATGAAGGCTGCACCGCCTGAGCAGCTACAGCGCCACGAAGCGCGCCTGATCTCCGCTCTTGGCCCAGCGTGGGCCGCCTTCGAGACGAGCCGCACTTTCTGGGACTCAAACCCGATCCTGGCTATTCGAGATCCGCAGGCAGCTGCGCGCGCTCGATCAGGAAGACGCCACCCGCCGGATGCTTGACTGCGGGCCAGGTGAAAGGCAGCCGCGGATACGCGCGCTCGACGGCAGGCCGCGCCGCGCCCACCTCGCAGGCCAGCACCCCATCGGGCGCCAGATAGGCGCGGGCTGCCGCGACGATCCGCCGCACGAGGTCGAGTCCGTCGCGTCCTGCAGCCAGCGCCAACCCCGGCTCCCAGCGATACTCCGGCGGCAGGCACCGCATCGCCCCCGCGCTGACGTAAGGAGGATTGGTCACGATCAGGTCGTAATGCTCGCCTTCCAGCGCGGCGAACAGATCGGAGCGGAGCAGGCGGATTCTGCGTCGCAAGTGGTGCTTGAGAATGTTTCTCTTGGCGACGACCAGCGCAGCGGCCGAGATATCCGTGGCATCGACGCGGGCGCGCCGAAATGCGCGCGCAGCGAGAATGGCGAGGCAGCCGGAGCCGGTGCACAAGTCGAGCACGCGCCGCGCCGGCCGGCGCAGCCACGGCCGCAGGCGATCGCCGAGCAGCTCCGCGATGTGCGAGCGCGGCACGACGACGCGACGGTCGACGTAGAACGGCAGGCCTGCGAGCCAGGCCTCGTGAAGCAGGTAGGCGACGGGGATGCGCTGCGCGATTCTTTTTTCCACCATCGATTCGATGTGCTTCTGCCCGGAGCGACCGATCTCGAGATGCAAATTGGTTCCGAAAGTCAAACCCAAGCCACGCAGGACCAGGTAGGCCGCCTCGTCGCGCGGGTTATCCGTGCCGTGGCCGTAATGCAGGCGCGCCCGGCGCAGGCGGCGCTCGGTCTGCTGCAGCAGCTCGCCGAGCGTCAAGGCAGGAGGGCGCGCAGCGTATCCAGGTAGATCTTGGGCAACTGCTCCAGCGCGCCGAGCTCGATGTGCTCGTCGAGCTTGTGGATGCTCGAATTGACCGGCCCGAGCTCGACCACCTGCGGGCAGACCTCGGCGATGAAGCGTGCATCCGAAGTGCCTCCGGTGGTGGAGAGCTCGGGTGCGCGGCCGGTGTGCTTCTTGATGACGGTGGAAACAACCTCGACCAGCCGGCCGCGCGAGGTGATGAACGGTTTTGCGCCGAGGGTCCACTCGATGGCGTAGTCCAGGCCGTGCTTCTTCAGAACCGCTTCCAGCCGTTCCCTGAGGGAGCGCTCGGTGCTCGCGGTGGAGAAGCGGAAGTTGAAATCGAGCTGCAGCGAACCGGGGATCACGTTCAGCGCCCCGGTGCCGCCGTGAACGTTGGAAACCTGCCAGGTCGTCGGCTGGAAGTGCTCGTTCCCCGCGTCCCACTGCAGCGCCGTCAATTCGGCGAGCGCGGGCGCGAGCTGGTGAATCGGGTTGCGGCCCAGATGCGGGTAGGCGATATGCCCCTGGATGCCGCGCACGGTCAGCTTGCCGGAAAGCGAGCCGCGGCGGCCATTCTTGATCATGTCGCCCAGGGCGTTCACCGAAGTCGGCTCGCCGACGATGCAGTAGTCCACGCCTTCCCCGCGCTGCTTCAGGCCCTCGACCACGCGCACCGTGCCGTCGAGCGCCGGCCCTTCCTCGTCGGAGGTCAGCAGCAGCGCGATCGAACCCGAATGCCCGGGTCGCTCGGAGATGAAGGCCTCGCAGGCCACCACGAATGCCGCGATGGAGGACTTCATGTCGGCGGCTCCGCGTCCGTAGAGCCGGCCCTCGCGCACGGACGGGATGAACGGATCGGAGTGCCATTCGCCGAGCGGGCCGGGCGGCACTACGTCGGTATGTCCGGCGAAGCAGACCAGCGGCTGGGTGTCGCCGCGGCGCGCCCACAGGTTGTCGACCGCGCCGAAGCGCATGGGCTCGCAGCGAAAGCCGGATTTGGCGAGGCGCGCGCGGAGAAGGTTCTGGCAGCCCCCGTCCTCGGGAGTCACTGACCGGCGCGCGATGAGCTCCTTGGCGAGTTCCAGCGCCCCCGCCTCAGGCATTCGCGTCGATCTTCAAATTGCCGAGCGCGGTGCCCTTGCCGGCGGGCGCGCCCGTGGCCTGGCCGGTGATCTCGCCTGCGGTGGCCTGGTTGATCAGCCACAGCATGTTGCTGGCCGAGTCGGCGTTCGCCATCGCCTCGTCCTGGGTGATCTTGCCGTCCATGAACAGCTTGAACAGCGACTGCTCGAAGGTCTGGGAGCCGGGCGCCATGCTCTTCTCCAGCGCCTCCTTGACGTCGCTGATCTCGCCTTTCTCGATCAGCTCGGCGATGTGACGCGTGTTGAGCAGCACCTCGGCGGCGACCACCCGGGCGCCGGACTTCGTGCGCACCAGCCGCTGCGAGATCACCGCCTGCAGCGCGGCGGCGAGGTCGAGCAGCAGGCTCGGCCGGTTCTCCAGCGGATAGAAGTTGATGATGCGGTTCATCGCGTGGTAGCTGTTGTTCGCGTGCAGGGTGGCGAGGCAGAGGTGGCCCGACTGGGCGTAGGCGAGAGCCATCGACATCGTCTGCTTGTCGCGGATCTCGCCGATCATGATGATGTCGGGCGCCTGCCGCAGCGCGTTCCTCAGCGCTAGCTCGAAGGCCTTGGTGTCGGTGCCGACCTCGCGCTGGTTCACGATCGACTTCTTGTTCACGAAGATGAATTCGACCGGGTCCTCGAGCGTCAGGATATGGCCCGACTTGCGCTCGTTGCGGAAATCGAGCATCGCGGCAAGCGAAGTGGATTTGCCCGCGCCCGTGGCGCCGACCATCAGGATCAGCCCGCGCTTCTGCATGATCACTTCCTTCAGCACCTCGGGCAGGCCCAGCGAGTCGAGCGGTGGAATCGACCCGGGGATATAGCGCACCACCACCGCCGGCGAGCCCTTCTGGCGGAAAGCGCTGATGCGGAAGGCGCCGACGCCCTGGATCGCGACGGCGGTGTTCAGCTCCATCTCTTCCTCGTACTCGCGCGCCTGGCGCTCGGTCAGCACCTCGTACAGCAGCTGCCTGACCGTATCCGAAGTCATGATGGTCTGGTTGACCGGTATGGCGACGCCGTTGATCTTGATGTTGATCGGCGCGCCGACCGAAAGGAAGATGTCCGACGCCTTCTTGTCGGCCATGACCTGGAACAGCCGTTTCATCGCGGACATGTCGTTCTCCCGGTCAGGACTGTACTAGTTTAATCCCCGCGCAACAATTCATTCAGGCTGGTCTTGGCGCGGGTCTTGGCGTCTACCTTCTTCACAATCACCGCACAATACAGCCCGCAGCTGCGGTCAGGCGAGGGAAGACTGCCGGAAACCACCACCGACCCGGCCGGCACGCGCCCGTAGAGGATCTCCCCGCTGGCGCGGTCGAAGATGCGCGTGCTCTGGCCCAGGTAGACCCCCATCGATATGACGCTGTTTTCCTCGACGATCACGCCTTCCACGACCTCGGAGCGGGCGCCGATGAAGCAGTTGTCCTCGATGATCACCGGATTGGCCTGCAGCGGCTCCAGGACGCCGCCGATGCCCACGCCGCCGGACAAGTGCACGTTCTTGCCGATCTGAGCGCACGACCCGACGGTCGCCCACGTATCGACCATGGTTCCCTCGTCGACGTAGGCGCCGATATTCACGTACGAGGGCATCAGCACCACGTTGCGGGCGATGTAGGCGCCGCGCCGCGCCATGGCGGGAGGAACCACCCGGAAGCCGCCTTTCGAAAAAGCCCTCTTGTCGAAAGCGGCGAACTTGGCCGCGACCTTGTCGTAATAGCGCGTCTCGCCACCCTTGATCAGGCGGTTGTCCTCGAGCCTGAAGGAGAGCAGGACCGCTTTCTTCACCCACTGGTGGGTGATCCACTCGCCGCCCGACTTCTCGGCCACCCTGATGCGCCCGGCGTCGAGGCCGGCGATGACGCGCTCGACGGCCGCGCGCAGCGGACGCGGCGCATTCGCCGGGCTGAGCGCGGCGCGCTTCTCCCAGGCGTCCTCGATGATCTTCCTTTCGGCGCTCATAAGCCCCTGCTGAACTGCATCACGCGGCCGATCGCCTCGACGCATTCCGCGAGCGGCGCGACCAGCGCGATGCGCACATGATTTCGTCCGGGGTTTTCGCCGCCCGCGTCGCGCGCCAGATAGCTGCCGGGCAGCACCAGAACATTATATTCATGGTGCAGGCGCCGGGCGAACTCGCAGTCGTCGACCGGCGTGCGCAGCCAGAGGTAGAAGCCGCCTTCGGGCATTTCTGCTTTGAAACGATTCTGAATCAAGGGCAAGACAGCCTTGAACTTCTCGGCGTACAGGCGACGGTTCTCCTGCACGTGCGCCTCGTCGTTCCAGGCGGCGATGGACGCGCGCTGCACCGGGAGGCTCATCGCCGAGCCGTGATAGGTGCGATACAGCAGGAAGCTCCTCAGCGCGCCGGCGTCGCCGGCGACGAAGCCCGAGCGCATGCCCGGGGCGTTGGAACGCTTTGACAGGCTGGAAAAGACCACCAGGCGCGGATAGCCTTCGCGCCCGAGACGGTGGGCGGCCTGCAGAGCGCCGAGGCAGGGCTCGCCGTAGTAGAGCTCGGAATAGCATTCGTCGGAGGCGATGAGGAAGCCGTGACGGTCCGAAAGCTCGAACAACGCCTTCCACTCGGCGAGAGCCATCACCTTGCCGGTGGGATTGGCCGGCGAGCAGGCGTACACCAGCTGGATGTCCTGCCAATGCCGATTTTCAAGGGGATGCTCTGCATAAACAGGCGTGGCACCGGCAAGCAACGCAGCGCCTTCGTAGATCTGGTAGAACGGGTTGGGGCACAGCACGGCTGCCTTGCGGCCCGCGTCGACCACGGTCTGCGCAAAAGCGAACAGCGCTTCGCGCGAGCCGTTGACCGGCAGGACCTGGCGCTGCGCATCCGGCAGCGGGATGCCGTAGCGGCGCGCCAGCCAGGCCGCGATCGCTTCGCGCAGCGCCGGCGTGCCGGCGGTCGCCGGATAGGCGGCGAGGCCGTCGAGGCCTGCCGCCAGCGCGTCTTTCACCAGAGCCGGCGTCGGATGCTTCGGCTCGCCGATCGAAAGATCGATCGGCTGCAGCGCAGGGTTCGGCGCCGCGCCGGCGAGCAGGCGGCGAAGTTTCTCGAACGGGTAGGGCTGGAGCCTGTCGAGTAGCGGATTCAGGCTTTCCATCCCCGCTTGCGGTGCTCGGCGATCACGCTGGTATGGATGCCGCCGCGCACGTTGAAGCGCGCTTCGAGCCGCAGGTAGCGCGGCTTGGTCGCGGCGACCAGGTCATCGAGGATCTTGTTGGTCACCGCTTCGTGGAATGCCCCCTGGTCGCGGTAGGACCAGATGTAGAGCTTCAGCGATTTCAGCTCCACGCACGCGCGATCGGGCACGTACTCGAGCAGGAGCGTGGCGAAATCCGGCTGCCCGGTCATCGGGCAGACGCACGTGAACTCGGGAATTTCCATGTGGATGCGATAGTCGCGCCCGGGCGCAGGATTGGGAAACGTTTGCAGCCGCTTGCTGGGGCGCGAGCGCATCACGGGTGAACGGCGAGCGATGGTATCATTTTTTGCGTGCGACTCGTTCAAATAAAGCTCGCCGGCTTCAAGTCCTTCGTCGATCCGACCTCGATACACGTGCCGGGGCAGCTGGTCGGCGTGGTCGGGCCGAACGGCTGCGGCAAGTCCAACGTCATCGACGCCGTGCGCTGGGTTCTAGGCGAGTCGCGCGCCGCGGCGTTGCGCGGCGACTCGATGCAGGACGTGATCTTCAACGGCTCGGTGAACCGCACGCCGCTCGCGCGCGCCTCGGTCGAGCTGATCTTCGACAACGCTCAGGGGCGCGCGGCCGGGCAGTGGTCGCAGTACGCGGAGATCTCCGTGAAGCGCACCCTGCAGCGCGACGGCGAGTCGAGCTACTACATCAACGGCGTGCACGTCCGGCGCCGCGACATTACCGACATGTTCCTCGGCACCGGCCTTGGCCCGCGGGCCTACGCGATCATCGAGCAGGGGATGATCTCGCGCGTCATCGAGGCGAAGCCCGAGGAGCTGCGCGTGTTCCTCGAGGAAGCGGCGGGCATCTCGAAATACAAGGAACGCCGCCGCGAGACCGAGAGCCGCCTCGCCGACACGCGCGGCAATCTCGCGCGCATCACCGACGTCCGCACCGAGCTTGCCGCGCAGCTGGAGAAGCTCCAGGCGCAGGCCACGGTGGCGACGCGCTACAAGGAGTACCACTCGGAGCTGCAGCTCAAGCAACACCTGCTCTGGTATGCGCGCCGGCGCGACGCCGCGGCGGAGCGCGAGCGGCAGGCGCTCGAAATGTCCAAGGCCGGCAACGAGCTCGAGGCAGAGAACGCCGAGCTGCGGCATCTCGAAGCGCGCGTGGAAACGGCGCGCGCCGCGCATTACCGCGCCGGGGACGCCCTGAACGCCGCGCAGGCGGCGCTCTACGCCGCCAGCGCCGAGGTAGCGCGCTTCGAGTCCGAGCTGCGCCATGTCGAGGAGACGCGCCAGCGGCTGGAAGGCCAGCATACGGAGCGGCTCGCGCAGCTGGGCTCGTGGCGCGAGCAGCGCGCGCAGCTTACGCAGGCGCTCCACATGTGGGCGGCCCGCGCCGGCACGGCCAGGCAGCGCAGCGCCGAGGCGCAGGCAAACCTCGGGCAGGAGAATGCGCGCCTGCCGCAGGCCGAGCAGACGTTCCGCGCCGGCCAGGAGAAGCTGAACGAGACTCGCAGCCAGCTGCTGCAGGCGGAAAGCCGCCTGCAGCTCGAGCGGGCCAATGTGTCGCACCTGGAGCGCGGCGGCCAGGCGCTCCAGCAGCGCCGCGAGCGCCTTGAAAGCGAGCTGCAGACGCTCGCCGAGCCGGATGCGGCGGCGGCGAACGCGCTGCGGACACGAATCGCCGCGCTCGAAGCAGCCGTGCAAGCAGCGCAGGCCGGGCATGAAGCATTGCAATCCGAGTGCGCGGCGCTCGAAGAGCGCAGCGCCGCGGCCGGCGAGGCGCTCGGCGCGGCGCAGCGCGAGCACGCGGCAGCCGAGGCGCAGCTTGCGACCCTGCGCCAGATCCAGGCCGCGGCCGAAGACAACGCGCCCTTGCGCGAATGGCTCGAGCGGCATGGCCTGGGCGCGCTGCCGCGCCTGTGGCAGAAGCTGCGCATCGACGCGGGCTGGGAGACCGCCGTGGAATCGGTGCTGCGCGAACGCCTGCACGCGCTTGAGCTTTCCGAAGCCGCGCGGCTGCAGTCGGTTCTCGCCGATCGGCCACCGGCGAAAGCGAGCGTGTTCGCGCGCGGCAGCAGCGCGGGCACTGCCGTCGCGCCCGGCTACGAGCCGCTGGCCTCCAAGATCCGCGCCGTGGACCCGGCGGTTTCAGGCGCCCTCGCGGACTGGCTGGCCGGCGCCTACGCGACGGAAAAGAGCCCCGACGCGGCGCGGCGGGCTGCTTTGCCGCCCGGCGCAATGCTCGTCGACCGCGATGGCCACCAGTTCACGCGGCACACCGTCAGCTTTCACGCGCCGGATCAGGCGGACGCGGGCCTGCTCGCCAGACAATCGGCGATCGAGGCGCTCGATGCGGGCTGCCGCGAGCTGCAGCAGAAGGTCGGCGCTGCGCAGGACGCCCACCACAGCCTTGAGATCGAGGCCGCGGAGCGCGGCGAGGCTCTCGAGCAGGCACGCCGCGTCATCGCCGAGAGGCAGAAGGAGCAGCACGACGCCCAGATCGAGCAGCTCAAGCTGGCGCAGGCGCACGAGCGCTACCGCGAGCGCAGCGAGCAGGTGCGCGCCGAGCTGTCCGAAATCGAGCAGGAGGCGTCGCGCGGCCGGCAGGCGCTGCAGAACGGCGGTCAGGCTGCCGAGCGCATTGCAGTGGAAATCGCGGCGCTGCGCGAGAAGCTCGAGGCGGCGCGCGGCGGGCATCTCGCCGCCGAAAGCGCGCTCGCCGACCAGCGGCGGGCCGTGCAACAAGCCGAGCGCGACGCGCAGGACGCGCTGTTCGGCGAACGCGAATGCGGCTCCAAGATCGCCGAAATCGACAACTCCGTGCGCGTGATCGATCAGCAGATCGAGCGCGCCGACCTGGAGGTCGCGAAGCTCACCGAGGAGCTGGCGGCCGACCCGATCCCGGCAGTGCGGCAGAGCCTGGACGCGGCGGTCGAGTCGCGCCTGGGCTGCGAAACCACGCTCGCCGCGGCGCGCAACGCCGTCGAAGCGGCGGCCGGCGCGCTGCGCGAGCTGGAGGAAGCACGGCTGCAGATCGAGGCGAAGCTCGCCCCCCTGCGCGAGCGGCTGGGAGAGCTCAGGCTGAAGGAGCAGGCCGCGCAGATCAATTTCGACCAGTTCGCCGCCCAATTGCGCGAGGCGAACGCGGACGAGGAGCGGCTGTCGAGGGAGGCCGAGAAAGCCCCGCGCCCGGCCGCGCTGCAAGGCGAGATCACCCGGCTGGCGCAGGCCATCAACGAGCTCGGCGCCGTGAACCTGGCGGCGCTCGAGGAGCTGCGCAGCAGCCAGGAGCGAAAGAGCTTCCTCGACTCGCAGGCCGCCGACCTGGAGGAGGCGATGCACACGCTCGAGGACGCCATCCGGCGCATCGACCGGGAGACGCGCGAGCTGCTGCGCGAAACCTTCGACAGCGTGAACCGGCACTTCGGGTCGCTGTTCCCGACGCTGTTCGGCGGCGGCGACGCCAAGCTGATCATGACCGGCGAGGAGATTCTGGACGCCGGCGTGCAGGTCATGGCGCAGCCGCCCGGCAAGCGCAACACCAGCATTCACCTGCTCTCGGGCGGGGAAAAGGCGCTCACCGCGATCGCGCTGGTGTTCTCCCTGTTCCAGCTCAACCCGGCGCCGTTCTGCCTGCTCGACGAGGTCGATGCCCCGCTCGACGACAGCAACACGCTGCGCTTCTGCGACCTGGTCAAGCGCATGGCGGCGCAGACGCAGTTCCTGTTCATCAGCCACAACAAGATCTCGATGGAAATGGCCGAGCAGCTGATCGGCGTGACGATGCCGGAGTCGGGCGTGTCGCGCGTGGTGGCCGTCGACATCGATGAGGCGCTGCGCATCCGGGAGGAGCTGGCCGCCTGACGACATGACCGATCTCCAGTTCGGTCTGCTCCTGATCGGCGCCGTCGCGGTGGCCGCAGTGCTGATTTACAACCGGGTGCAGGAACGCGCCGCCGGCCGCCGGGCCGAGCGCACGTTCGGCTCGCGCCATGCCGATGCGCTGCTCGGCGAGACGGACGCCCGGCGCGAGCCCGCCGCCGCGCCGCGGAAAAACGCGATGCAATCAGGCGCGGCTCCGGACGCGCGCGTCGACTACGTCATCGATCTCGCCGCGCCACGGGGGATCGCCGCCGCGAGCCTGCCGGAGCTGTGGGCGCCGCTCGAGCATCGCTTCGCGAAGCGCGTTTTGCTCGCCGCCTCGAAAGGCGGCGGCTGGAGCGCCGCGTTGCAGCTGGTGAGCCGCGCCGGCGTGGCGAGCGAGAGCGAGCTGCTTGAATTCCGCTCCGAGGTGGAGACGCTCGCCGCGAAAGTCGGCGCCGGCGTTTCAGCGCCCGAAATGCGCCAGGCGCTCGACGCCGCGCGCAGCCTCGACCGCGTGTGCGCCGAAGCGGACATCCAGGTGGCGCTGCACGTCGTGGGCGCGGCGATCGCCGAAGTCCCGGGCGGCGAGCACGCCTTCCAGGTCACGCCGCGGGAAGACGGAATAACCCTGACGCTGGATGTCGTGCGCACGCCCGAGCCCGCGCGCAGCTTCCAGGCGATGGCGCGCGCCGGGCGCCAGCTGGCGGCCGCGCATGGCGCACGCCTGGTCGACGACAACGGCAATCTGGTGGACGAGCGCGCGCTCGCCGCCATCGGCACCGAGGTGGAAGCGGTGCGCCACATGCTCGCCGAGCGCGGCATCGAGCCCGGCAGCCCGCTCGCGCTGCGGCTGTTCTCATGAGCGTGCCGAGAGATATCCGGCAACGCAGCGAAGCTCTCCGGAATACCCTCGAGCGCCATAACCGGCTCTACTACGTCGAGGACAGCCCGGAGATCGATGACGCCGAATATGACCGGCTGTTTCAAGAGCTTGTTGCCCTGGAAGCGAAGCATCCCGGGCTGGCGACTCCAGACTCTCCGACACAAAGGGTGGGCGGCGCGCCGCTGCCCGAGTTCGCCGAAGTCCGGCATCGCACGCCGATGCTGTCGATCGCCAACGCTTTCGACGAGGAGGCGGTGCGCGCCTTCGACCGGCGCGTGCGCGAGGCGCTCGAGGTCGACGCGGTGGAGTACGCGGCGGAGCCGAAGTTCGACGGCCTGGCGATCAGCCTGACCTACCGCGACGGCCTGCTCTCCGAGGGAGCCACGCGCGGCGACGGCACTACGGGCGAGGACGTCACCCCTAACCTGCGCACGCTGCGCTCGATTCCGCTGCGCCTGCCGAAGGCCGCGGATACGCGCGAGCTCGAGGTGCGCGGCGAGGTCCTGATGTACCGCCGCGACTTCGACGCCCTCAACGCGCGCCAGCGCGAGCTGGGGGAAAAGGAATACGTCAACCCGCGCAACGCGGCCGCCGGCGCGGTGCGCCAGCTCGATTCGCGCGTGACCGCGACGCGGCCGCTCAGGTTCTTCGCCTACGCCGTCAGCCACGCCTCGCAGGCGCGCTGGCGCAGGCAGTCGGAGGCGCTCGAGCGGCTCGTCGAGCTCGGCTTTCGCGTATCGAAGGAGCGCGAGGTGGTGCAGGGCGCCGAAGGGCTGCTCGCCTATTACAGGAAGATGGGACAGGCGCGCGACAGGCTTCCCTACGCCATCGATGGCGTGGTCTACAAGGTGGACCGCCTCGATTGGCAGGAGCGGCTGGGCTTCGTGGCGCGCGCGCCGCGCTTCGCGCTGGCCCACAAGTATCCGGCGGAGGAGCAGACCACGGAGGTGCTCGGTATCGATGTGCAGGTGGGGCGCACCGGGGCCCTTACCCCGGTGGCGCGCCTCAAGCCGGTGTTCGTGGGCGGCGCCACCGTCACCAACGCGACCCTGCACAACGAGGACGAGCTCAGGCGCAAGGATGTCTGGATCGGCGACACGGTCGTCGTGCGCCGCGCCGGCGATGTCATTCCGGAAGTCGTCGGCGTGAGGACCAAGGGCCCGCGCCGGCCGTCGGACCGCTTCGCGATGCCCGAGAAATGCCCGGTGTGCGCCTCACCGGTGGTGCGGGTACCGGGCGAGGCCGCAACACGCTGCACCGGGGGGCTGTACTGCAAGGCGCAGCGCAAGCAGACCTTGCTGCATTTCGCCGCGCGCCGCGCCATGGATATCGAGGGGCTGGGCGAGAAGCTGGTCGACCAGCTCGTCGAGCGCGACCTGGTGAAAAGCCCGGCCGACCTGTACCGCCTGGACGGCGAGATCCTCGCCGGCCTCGAGCGCATGGGAGAGAAGTCCGCGCACAACGTATTCGAAAGCATTCAGCGCTCGAGAAAGGGCGAGCTGACGCGCTTTATCTACGCCCTGGGCATCCCGGGCGTGGGGGAGGAGGTCGCCAAGATCCTCGCGCGCCATTTCGGCTCGCTCGAGGCCTTTCTCGAAGCCGATTGGGCCACGGCCGCGGCGGACAAGGAGGCCGCGCGTAAGGAAAATGCGCAGCGAAAGAAGCGCGGCGAGCCCCTCCAGAGCGTGCCGCTGGAAGGCATAGGCCCGGAGTTGATGGACAGCATGGAAAAATTCCTCCACGAGCGGCACAATCGCGACGTCATCCGCCGCCTGGCCGACGCTATCGACATAAAGCAGACCGGTGCGCGGCCGGCGGCCGGCGGCCGGACGTTCGTGCTCACCGGCAGCCTGTCGTCGATGACGCGCGACGAGGCGCAGGCTGCGCTCGAGGCGAAAGGCCACCAGGTGGCGGGATCGGTGTCGAAGAAGACAGACTTCGTCGTGGCCGGCGAGGACGCTGGCAGCAAGCTCGACAAGGCCCGCAGCCTCGGCGTGACGGTGCTCGACGAAAAAAAGTTTCTCGAACTGCTAAGAAGGACCTGATGCACCCCAAGCTGAGAAAGGCGGTGTTCCCGGTCGCAGGGCTCGGCAGCCGCTTTCTGCCGGTGACCAAGGCGAGCCCGAAGGAGATGCTGCCGATCGTCGACAAGCCGCTGATCCAGTACGCGGTCGAGGAGGCGGCGGCGGCGGGAATCACCGAGATGATCTTCGTCACCGGCCGCAACAAGCGCGCGATCGAGGACCACTTCGACAAGGCCTACGAGCTGGAGACCGAGCTCGAGCGCAAGAACAAGGGCGTGCTGCTCGACATGGTCCGCTCGGTGCTGCCCGAGGGCGCGCGCTGCATCTATATCCGCCAGGCCGAGCCGCTGGGCCTGGGCCACGCGGTGCTGTGCGCCCGGCCGGTCGTCGGCGACGACGCGTTCGCGGTGATCCTCGCCGACGACCTGATGGACTCGCAGCCTCCGGCCATGGCGCGCATGGCGCAGGTTTTTGCGCGCGAAGGCGCCTCGCTCCTCGGCGTCGAGGAAGTGCCCCGCGACCAGACGCAAAGCTACGGCATCGTCACCGTCGAGCGCACCGGCGCCGACATCGCCCGCATCCACAGCATCGTCGAGAAGCCCAGGCCGGCCGAAGCGCCGTCGACTCTGGCGGTCATCGGCCGCTACGTGCTGACGCCGCGCATCTTCGAGCTGCTCGGCGAGCTGACGCCCGGCGCTGGAGGGGAAATCCAGCTCACCGACGCCATCTCGCAGCTGCTGGCCCACGAGCGCGTGCTCGCTGTGCGCCTGCCAGGCCGGCGCTTCGACTGCGGCTCGAAGCTGGGTTATCTCCAGGCCACCGTGGAATACGGCGTGCGCCATCCCGAAGTCGGCCAGGATTTCGCGCGCTTCCTGAAGACGCGCTAGACTGAATCCATGCCCGACGTGGAGAAGGCCTGGGCCTTTCTGCGCAATTCGGACCCGGTGTCGAGCGCCGAAGAGGTCCAGGCCGCCATCCGCCGCGTCGCGACCGAGATCGAAGGCAAGCTCGCCGCGAGCTACCCGCTGGTGCTCGCGGTGATGGGCGGGGCG
>WNFQ01003742.1_pt1 | contig 28311 bp, 38 predicted proteins | sample 5400171 | NCBI WGS metagenome assembly WNFQ01 (sample SAMN13153356, study PRJNA577476) | soil metagenome | isolation source: 20 cm soil under Madrone tree | place: USA:California | collected 2016-06-14
AGTGTCCAGCCCAGGGCTCGAGCATCGAGTTGGCTGTTTGCCCTCGCGGCTGCGACGTGGGCGGCTTCGGTCATATCCAAGGACAGAAGCTTTCTATATGACAAGTCCGCGTGAAGCAGGTCCTCTTTGTACAGTGAAGGCATCGTCATCCCGCGTCTCCTTTTGACGGGAAACCTAAACTTCCGTAGACAATCCGTCACGTGATTGACGGTGTCGAACACAGCCAAGGTTATCTTTCGAGAGATATACCAAGCGGGTGCCGAGAAGGGTGACGTGTAGGGACTGTCGTGGGATATGACTGGCATCACCGTGATGGCGGCGTACAAGAGGAAGCAAACGACCACAGCGGAGAGGGTGACGTACGCAACGGTGTGGTGAATGGCGAAGAGGGATATGACGAGGCCTGATAGGAAGAGGAATACAGAGATATGAAGAAGGGTCGGGATGGCCTCAACAGTAGCAGATACACGAAAGCGGGTTAGACCTTCGGCAAAGTAAGAGCGGATGTGGGCACGCTTATGAATCGCGACCTGAGGTTGCGTCAGCTGGAGGTATCTACGAGCCCAACGTTGCTGGAGCGTTGCGAGTAGAGCACAAAAAAGAGATATGACGAGGCTGAGAAACCAAAGCGAGTTTACCCAGACGGCCGAGGTGGGTGGCAATGATTGTTGTGTACTAGATTTGGGTGAGATAGAAGCTGAGGGAACTGTGATCGGGACATGGGTTCCGTTCGAGAGACCGTTAAGTTGCTTAGATATTTGTGCTAGGAGGACGACGGTGTTCCCCGCCGAGTCTGGTAACAAGGACTTGTAGCTGTCGATCACGAATGTGGCGAGAGCGCTGGCGAACAACCCGGTCTAGATGCGAAAGATGTAGTAGTTGGGGGTCAGTGTCCTGTTCATAAGCGACGGGATGATAAAGTCAAAACGGAAAATACGGCTTACGAAAACGAGTGTTCCATCCGCGCTCGCTTTCCATGATTCGGCCCGTTCCTTGTCGTGCTTCTCTGCATGCGATAGGTATAGAGAGAACAGGGTGCTCGAGGTATCGGTAAACGACGAATCAGGCTCGGATATCGGGCCCGGGAGGATACTCTCTCCTGCCGGCCCTTCCTGAGAGTTGGCTCCGGCAGCTGTGATGAAGTAGTTGTCATATTAGACACCGGTCACGAAGGGGATCTGTGGAACCTACTTGAAATCCCGGCGAATCGAAAGGGATTAGGAGTGGGTCGGCGAGATGAAGTAGACATTGGAGGGGCAATAGTATTGACGGACTCGATCGGAAGTGGTGTTGATATATGGCACCAAGTTGAACATTATAGGTCCAAGCGTATACAAGTATTGTCAGTGGGTCTTTGTTTGACACTCGCAAGATCAGTAACGTTCCCTCTTCAAGTTCCCAACGTGCCAAAAGGGACTGTTGTCAAGGCAATTGTTGTGTTGGGCGATGCAGATGTCTCCGAGTCATGGACAAGATGCAACATGCTATGCAGCTAGAACAACACTCGCAGCTGAGTAGTTTCCATAATCAAGAAATACAATAAGACCAAAAGACGACGGACGTGCCATTGTGTGCAAAGTGACCCAGGATACCCCCACTACGGTATATTTTTATCCTGATCCTCCTAGTGGGCTTGTCGGGTTAGTAAAGGTAGAGCGTGTCTGTTCGGCTATAGCTTAACTGACTGCGAGAGTGAATTGTCGTTCAAGAAAGTGTGTCGAGATGGGATGTGTGACGGGATGTGCTGAGACGGAAGACGAGGGACGCGCCGTGGACAGCCGCGGCGGTTCCAGACGCAAGTGCGAGGAAGAGACGGCGCAGACGCACACGAGAGAAAGAGAAGAGAAAAGGGGAAGAACAAGGATAATCGATTGGCACGATGCCATCCTCGACAAGCGAAGAGGTTACTTAAATACAAAGTCCCTACTAAGTAATCGAGTCCGGTGGTAAAAAATGAGCGGAATTGTCAAGAAGAATAAAGGATAAAAAGGGCTAAGACGGGATTGAAGGCGTACTGGTGCCGCACGGCTGCGGCTAAGCGTTGATCGTCGTTGCCTAAAGGAAAGGCGGGAGGTTGTGAGGGCGGGAAGGAGCGTGATTCGTTCGCAGTTGCCTTGCGCCGGTGGTCGAGAGGGAGGCGAGAGAGGCAGTGGACCATGGCCTGTGCACCTTACATTGCCGCCTACGCGTATGTGCATTAGATGATTCTTTGATTCTGACTCGTCTACTGTATTCACCGTCTCAGATGCAATTATTATTCGTACAGTAACACTCTTCGTGAACTCTCACAATGAATAGGCCATCAAATTCGACATAGAGACCGCGTACACACTCTCGACGCAGCTCTATTTGCCCCGAACCAGAGTTAACGGGAAAGAGACAAGGGCATCAAGGGACACTATCGTTTTGTGGCACAGGAGAACCTATTGAGATATACGCGTCGTTGGGAGGCTGTACAACGGGCCATGAAGGATTCTGAGATGTCTGCGGAGATGTGGCAGCAGCCGTGCCTTGGGCGTCCGTTGGCCAGGTTTGTGATCTTGGCGCCGTTCCGGACGCCTGTGGCTCCGGAGGAGGCTGAGGCGGATCAGTTGTGAGGCTGCTCAGCTCAGAAAGCAGTTCCTCGGCATTATCACGAGCTTTTCCAGGTGGTCCATTTGCGGATTGCTGAATCCGGGTCCGCAACCTCTCGAATTCAGCGCGCAGCTCTTGGGCGGCATTCTCAAACTTGAGCCGTTTGACCAGATGAATCGTCAGGCAGACGAGTTCGATGTGAGGCTGAGCCTCTACCCTGTTGATGACGTAGAAACCCGTAGTTATCAAGAAACGGTTGAGGTTTTTGAGGAGGAGGCTGTCGATGGGTTCCAGATAATGATTGAAGACGTCAGGTTCGTCGATTCTCAAATGTTGCATGAGGATCGACCGAGACTGCTCGTTGAGTGGTGGCCGACTCTCGCTCGCAATCAAGGTCGCCATACATCTCGCTCCGACTTTTACAGCCCGGTCGACCCTGCTGGTGATGGCCGTAGACAATCGTTGGGCAACGAGCCACGAGTCCACCGATAGCATTACGGGCAACAACACATCCTTGACTCCCCGATCGTTAGGTTTTTCTGTAATGCGCTTAAGGAACTTCTCGATCGCATGCGGGAGATAATACAATGCTTCCAGGCATATCGCCACGCGCCGTTTCCGTACCGACTCTGGAAGTAGCTTCGAGTCAGGCAGTAGTCCGGGCTTGGAGGCGCGGATGAGTAGGAACGTAACGTGCTGGGAAAGATCGCGGTGCAACTCAGTCGACATCGGAGTCTTCTCAAGGATCGACACGGATTCATCAACCTCGATGGAGCGGGAAAACCCGGGAATGCCAGCGGCAAACTGAACCAGTTCACCTTCTTCGTCGAGCCGATCGAGAGTCCAGCCGAGGGCCCGGGCATCCCGTTCAGTGTCCGGTCTCATGGCCGCAGTGTAGAAAGCATCGGTGATAGTTTCAGACAGGAGTGGTTTATAGGACGAAAACCTGGCAGGGGTGGAGGGCGTCGTCGTCATCGTCATCGGGGTCTTCGTGGGGGATCTCCAGCGGATGGAGCTCGATTTAGATTCCCTGAGGAAATTCACCACATGATCGACGGCATTGAGCACGGCCACAACTGTTCTTCGAGAGATGTTCCAGGTGAGGGTCGAGAAAGGAGATGAGTATGGGCTGTCGTGGAATATGACCGGCATCACCGTGATGGCGGCGTACAAGAGGAAGCAGACGACTGTCGCGGAAAGGATGACGTACGCAACAGTGTGGTGGATGGTGAAGAGTGATATGACGAGGCCCGCCAGGAAGAGGAAGACAGAGAAGTGAAGGAGGGCCGGGAGGGCTTCGGCGGCAATGTGAATATGGAAACGGGTGACACCCTCGGCAAAGAAGGAGCGGATGTGAGCACGCTTATGGATCGCAACATGAGGTCGCGTGAGTCCGAGGTATCTGCGAGCCCAGCGTTGCTGGAGCGTTGCGAGTAGAGCACAAAAAAGAGATATGACGAGGCTGAGAAACCAAAGCGAGTTTACCCAGACGGCCGAGGTGGGTGGCGATGATTGTTGTGCACTAGATTCGGGTGAGAGAGAAGTTGAGAAAGCCGTGATCGGGACATGGGTTCCGTTCGAGAGACCGTCGAGTTGCTTGGATATTTGTGCGAGGAGGACGACGGCGTTCCCCGCCGAGTCTGGTAACAAGGACTTGTAGCTGTCGACCACGAATGTGGCGATAGCGGTGGCGAACAACCCGGTCTAGATGCGAAAGACGTAGTAGGTGGCGGTTAGTGTCTTGTTCATAAGCGACGGGATGATGAAGCCAAAGCGGAAAATACGGCTTACGAAAACGAGTATCCCTTCTGCGCCCGCTTTCCATGATTCGGCTTGATCCCTGTCGTGTTTCTCTGCATGCGATAGGTATAGAGAGAATAGGGAGCTCGAGGAGTCGGTAAACGAAGAGTCAGACTCAGGCGTCTCTGTAAAAGTACGCTTGATGCCGTTGTCGGCTGGCGGACCTGCAGAGTAGTAGTTGCCGTGTCAAACACTGGTCGTGAAGGGTATTTATGGGACCTACAGCGTCGAGAAGGATTAGGAGTGGGTTGGCTGGTTGAAGTTGACATGCGAATACTACGACGGAATGAGTTCTGGCCATCATTCGGTAATAGATACAGTATATATATGAGTCCAAGTTGAACGTTGTAGGTCCAAGTGTACCGAAGTGCCCATTCCAATTGAATAACATCTGTATATGGCACCCACAACGCACCCTCCCTTTATTGTTTTCCGGGTAATTGTTGTGTTTGGTCGTGGCGATGCCGACTCGAGGGCCTTTGCTCGCGTACCTCAATATACAATATCGCAGTCCTTGTCTGCTGTACCACTTTGGCTTCTTCGCAGCGCGCTGTTGTTCGCCTACTCTGTGATCTGGTCAAGGTATCGCCAGGTCATCTGCATGGACGTAGCCTCCTATTGTCCCATTGTTTCGTCGAGAGACTTGGGCGCGCCTGGCAAAAGGATAAACCGGCACCGGAGTTCCCACAGTCGCGCTCTCGCCACTTTCGCAGCCGCGTTCTCTGAGACAGCGTACTCGGGCGTCGGGTCTCAGGCCGACATACGGTATTAGGCGTGGGGAGGTAGTAATTACAGGTAGAACCAGAATGACTGAGTACGTTAGGGAGAGGATACCGAAGTCAAGGGGCTAGGTCAACTCGGCTCCTCAACAGAGTCGCCAATTCGCCGTTTACGCCTCTCGAGCTCCAACTCAGCCTCTAATTCCCGAACAGCCACCTCTGCAAATCGCGCGACGCCGCCGCGCTCATACGCAGCCACGAGGCGCGCTTGGGCAGCTGGCCAATTCCAATCTTCGTCCTTGTCCATTTCTGCTTCTCGTCTGTCCGAACCCTTGTCCTCCATCCATAGATACCCTGGGGCATCAAGCGATTTAGATGCCGACTGTGGCGATGGGGGGTGCGAGTGCGAGTGTGGGTCTGGGTGTGAAGGAAATTGAGTCATCGAGTCGGACAGGGAGGAGCGGTGGATACGAGATGTTAAATGGGGCCATCTATCGAGAATTGTCAGTCGCATGGCAGATGCAAACTCTTGGGTCTAAAGGGATCGACATCCAAAAGCCGATAAGCATACTGGCGAAACAATGAACACATATGTCCACTTACATCCGTTACACCCAGATATGTCTTGACGCCCCAGACGCTCGCAGCGGACCCCGCGACGACGAGCGCGGTGGCGATACCGAAAGCCTTGAATGAATACAGAGCGCCGTTGAAGCTAGCATCCTCTTCCACCTTCGACACGCGTAAAGAAGCTTCTCCAGAGGGCGCTCGAAGCAAGTTTCCCGCTCTCGCTGACAATGTCGTCTGTGCCGATGCACCGTCGGTCACTCGCGAGGATAGAGGAATTACAGAGCGGTGTGGTAGAGGTGGCGGTGCTCGTCTTCTCACAGGCGGAGCGGAATTTAACTTGGACGAGGATGTGTGACGGCCGCCACGAGCGATCAAATTAGCTGCGCGCTGTTGTCGACGAAGAAGGGCGAGGGCTGCGGTGGTCATGGCGAGCTAGGGAAAATGACAATCCGAACAGGTGGGGTGGATAGTTTGTGAGAGAATGATCATTTGAAGGCATCCCGGCCCGGTTATGCCAGCAGGCGCATCTTTGTTATGATGTACACATACGATACAAGTACAATTTTTGAAGTATCCTCCTGCGTCCCAAGCTGCATCCGGCGTATCTCAACGTATCAGCGACCCTCGTGGCTTCCTCAATGACTCCGCAAATCCTAAGAATGTCTCCGCTAGCCGTACCTAGGAGAAGTCAGCGATCGAATGTGGCCTACCTCCGCAGGTAGGGCTCAGGTACTCACCGTGTCGAGAGCGGTGGTGTAAGACGAGGGAATAATTGAGTTCGCAGGGAGCAACGGATCCAGTGGTGCATTATTCTGTATTTCGAGCGCAAGTCGTGCCATCCTCCGGAGCGTATGAGAGTGAATGACGGTTCCGAAGGAAACCGCTTGGAAGGAGAGCGGCTTCCTTAACCGAAGGGTGAGCGATACACTGACAGATAAGTCCAAGAAAGGTAGCTCACCCTCGTCTAATTGCAGAACGACAAACATCTTGGATTACCTCATCTTCTAGCGAACATTCTCCGTCAGAAAGGAAGATCATGATGGGCGTTCTGAGTTGTGGGAAAGAAATAAAACATCAGATCAGGCTGGAAGAAGCAGGATCAGATCACAGGCCTTTCTGTGCTCCAGCCTTCTTCCATGATTGCCCGAGCTGCTCCGAGAGCTTCTGAGAAATTTGTGCCACGAGACGGCCGTTCTACCAGCACGGTATCCAGAAGTTGATCTGGGGTGCTTGTAAAGTCATTGACCAATACGTTGGTGGTTTGTTCGTTAAATAAGACAATGCTATATGCATCGCGTCGTGCACCAGTTCCTTGTTGACCCATCGTAATGGCTGCATGGCGGGCAGACCAGAAGCTATACAAAGCTGAATAAACAGCACCGAGCCTATTGTCAACGTGCTCCCGGATTAGGTCCGCCGCGGGCGCATCTTCTAACGGTCTGCGATCCGTGCTTCGCATAGAAGTGGACCTTAAAAAATATAAAATGAGAAACTGTGCTATCGATGGATAAAAGACTCAACTTGTCGATGACAAATATCCTGTCAAGATCCAGGTGTCAACGTCCTCAACAAAGTGAACCGACGGTAGGCTTACACGTGGAATCCTTGTTCCAACAAAACAGGATGATCGCATTCAAAAACATGCCCATCTCCAGATATATGACCCAGTCCCTCGAAAGGTTCGCGAATATTCTTTGGTTGATGAAACATGGGTAATGTGCAGTATGACGGCTGGCCTGGAGTATCCGCCGTTGCCGAATGTTCAGTGCCTGAATGTACCTGGGTTTAGTCACGGAGAGAGCAATTTATCGGCGTTGCGACAGACCCGGGCACATGGCGTCGCTATCATTACATGTTAGTCGCTTTTTTCGCATCTGCAGGACACAACATACCATTTTGTAAAATTGGCCTGTTCGTCCCGAGTATATGGATCTGATGTTGATCTCTCAGCATGGACTTTGAGATAATAAAGGAGTAGCCACGACCTTTGAAGCCTGCAGATAATTTTTAGCCCGGCCCGGGATAGAACCAAGAAATGGCCAACGTACCCATTCTACGCCAATAGAGGCTGTGAGTGACAGCATCCTTAAGTTTGCGGGGGTAAGGAACCATTCGTGTCTTGATATGCTGAAGCTCGCCCCCCTCGCAAGGTGTATTTTCTTCAGTGCGGCAATAATCAATATGGACGTGTCTCCCCATGGATGAACAGACAACGTTGCACATCATTGGTCCTCCTTCGTCATTAGAAGAGAACCGACGACCTTCTATTTCGAGACCTGTATCATCAGCACTATCAACAGCCCAGCGGGTCTGTGTCATAGAACCATGGCTAGTTTCATGCTCTTGCTGACTGTGACCTTAGGTTCCGGTATCCTGCGTAAGTAAGGTTACGTTGATGAAATAACTCTTTACCTAGAGGCAAAGTGCAGTAATAGCCACAATTTTGGCAACTACAAAGCCTCAGTTACACTTTTTCTGATCATAAAATATGAGTCGAGGCGAAATACCGTTTTTCGCAAAAGTGGAATGGGTGTTCCTCCTTACTGTGGGTGTGACTACCCGAATGTGACATCTGTCCTGGGTCAATACTCTTGACGCATTGCAGTCGTTTGTCCACTGGTTACATGTCAGCGCGGCCCCTTTACATTTGATTCGGGAATGCTCAAACCTTGTGTATACTAGGTGATAAAAAGAGGAGAAGTAGGATCAGAAACGAGTAGCATAAGCCAATGCTATTACTACCTTTGTATATTGAAATGTCTCGTGTCTCCCAGTAAAGGTGGCTTCAATAGACATTGGTGCAGCGTCAATCTGGCATATCCCCGGCGCTGAGCATAACTTTGAACATTGATGTGCTTCCCTATGCAGAATCTTTACTTCGGCACTTGGTTACTATGCGACATATACTCACCCACACAAATGATGCACGTTCGGGCCAGCGGCAAGCCCGTGGAGGTGTGGCTGGACGCAAAGCCGTCTACAAAGGTCACATGTGACTGGACACAACCTCGTATCGCAGGCATGCGTGTCGTGATCTTGGTCACTGTAAAAAACCAACTTGATCAGTTTCTGACAGGCAATCATGTCAACCAATCATACCTAGGAATAGGACACCTCTCCGGGCAGGAATAACTTTTCCCACCGGGCCGTTTCATCTCTTTGAGGGCGCACGGCTAGTCATATCACGTATAAGTAGAGAAACCGAACCGTGGCCTCAATATCATACTTCACCACACATATGTAGGGGTGCAGAGCACAGGTGTTCGTCTTCAGTATGCCCAGCAACCTGAAAGTACGTAAGTTCTCGAAAGTGGAGATAGGTCGTGATGAGTTACTTTTGTGCAATCTTCCAAGCAACCTAGCTTTTCAGATAGCTTGCAAGGTGCACCACATAGATGAGCGTTGACAACACAACTGTGTGCCAATGAGAAAATAGCATCATATATGAGCCACGTTGACATACATGTGCTTCCCGTGGTGCCCAGCGCTATCTTCCCTTTAGCTTACATAATACCCGGGACAGGAGAACTTACGGTGTGCCACAAGTCTTGCGTTCATCCTTACAGAATTCGCACTTGTGTACACATTCGTGGGAGGTTTGACAACCGTGGTCGCCTTCGTGAAAGCGACGAAAAACACAGAGGAGATGACAAGATTTGCAAATGGCGCGGCAGAGCTGTGCATTCGCAATCATTTCGATGACCGTGTCATCGAATTGTCTGTAAAGGTCCTTGATCGTAGCATGACCGGGTTGAAATCTCTCCAAATTGGAATTTAACCAAAGTCGGACACGGTTCACACGGAGGTCAATCATTCCATTGATGTATGAGGCAAGGTTTGCCGTCCAGTCTGGGTCGGATATGAATTGACGCTTCGTACTGGGATTCCAAGACTCCCGTAGAGCGGCAAGAGCCAAATCCACATCACCTGACGAGTTTTTTTCGTGCTCTAAGATGGAGAAACATACTGTAGTATCTTCTCCTTCAACTACGAGGCCGGTGTCAAAGTTCTAGATGGAAAAAGTCAGCAATTTTGTGATTCGGATTGCCAAGTGGCAGAACCTTCAGGGGTTCGAAACCAAGTTCAACCTCAGTATATCCTGTGGCTAGCGCAATCGGGAGAAGCGATGACAGGGTTTTTGTACGATGTTCCGTCATGGTCTCTGTCCAAAAGAATGAACACAAACAAGTAAACAAGGATATTATACAGACGAGACAGCGCTCTCCAGTCATTGGCCTGCCATAAGATGTCAAATAAGAGGGTAACTAACAAGACGGGAAGGAAATACCTTCAACTTCGCCATTAGGGTTTTGATAGTGTGAAGGAATTCGATCGCCGTCGCGTGTGGGCTCTTCTGAAAATCCAAGAGTCCTTTGAGTGTGGAAAACAATTTGTAGAACTCCTTTGATTCGATCACAGGCCATGGAATAATTTCCAACTTCCCACCGTGAAGGCGCGATATGAAATTGGCGCCTTGTTCTTGTTCCACGATCCTCTGAAACTTGAGAGAAAACCTTCGAACGCATTAGTTACCCAGAATTCGCTCGCTGATTATACATATTCTTACTCTTCCGCTATTTCCGCGCTGTCAGCATCCACGACGTCCTTAAGAGCGAGATTATATTACGGCAAATAGAGCTGCATCACGTAGTACTGACCTTGATGATAATAACAAGGGTTGATCGGAAGAGAGAGGGATTTGACGCAGGATCCAAAACTGAGGCGCTCGACTGGAATGATTGGAAAAGTCCGCTGATGTCTCGAGTAAAAGCGAAATTGTTGCGAAAGAGGACCTAGCATTGGGTATTAGAAAGAGAGTCGCGGGTGGGATAGTCCTCGTACTAAGTTTGATATTGCGGTATTGAATAAGACGAGGAGTGTATCCTCCTGGCGCGACCGTTCGATGCTGTCAACGCCTATAAGTTTGTCGGTAGATTAGCTGTAGTTGAAATGGGAGCGAACGATCGACCCGGAACTGACCTTCGAAGTCAAGTGATACGATTAAGGCCTCATCGGTAGGTGTCACCGACATCCATACACCCTCTAAAATTCACTACTCAGTGATGTACGGTAGGTAGGGTAGAGACCATACCTGTGGTCCGCATGGCGCTGCCCGCATATGATGTATCGAGAAGATGATTCAACGAGAAACTCTTGCCCACGGATTGCTGGCCCATGGATGATACGACCTTCACTGGCTGTATGACATGCATCAGCTTTATGTTAATATGGATAAAGGGCAGCAATGCCAGAGACATACTTTTGTCGCCAAGTATGACTGAAAGATTGACTCATACCAACCGAATGACAGTTTATCTACTATCTGATTGACCTCTGCGCCAAGTAGAGCCCGTTCCAAATCCGGAGAAAGGACACCATCCGCCAAGGGAATGAACCTGTTTTCGCGACAGACTGCGATGTGGATAGGTTCCATTCAGAGTCCTGGAGTGTCCCAAATTGTGCCGCAGAGACTTTGATACGACGTAGTTCTTCGCCTGTAGGCTTCTTCACTGTCCTTTCAAATGTCTGCACAAGATCAGAGAAGTAAGAATCGAAAGGCCGAGTGTGATCTTCGGTAATGAACGTAAGACTTTTCTGATGCCGTTCACTGAGAGATGTCACAGTACGACGCTTCACGGCAGAGACCACCGGGAACCGAGTCCAGACCTCGGTATAGCAGTCGAGTAGGCTGTTGTGCAGAGTCTGACGCTCTTCTTTGATTGGTGCATTTCGGTCGCCCTTCTTGAAAATGAATTCTGCGGCCTTTTTCGTGATATCGACGGCGATAGATTGGACATATCCAGTATCTACATCGAGGCTGATGAGAAAGATTCATCCTCGACTGACCATGGACGTCAAGACGGCGCCCCGAAGAGAAAACTCTGGAGCATCGAGCGGGATTCCGGGAGTAGAGCCAAATGTCTCCCAATGATACGCGGTAAGGGATTGCTTAGAGTCTTGATTATGAAGGGCTAAAAGGCATGACCCATCAGGGGCGGAGAATATCGCGTTGGGAAGCGACGAAAGCGACAAAGAAGCCGGTCTTTCAAACCGATAAGCAACATAGGATGTGGCACTATTACGTACGTGACTACGCACCTAAACTGTAAGGAGATGAAAGAAAAGATGCGGGCTCGACTACTGGAGTCCACCAACACCATTTCCTCTCTCCCGCTGACGAAAGCTACTTGTAGAATGGAGATCCCTGCTTGGTTATACCACGGGACAAGGTTGATGGCACACCCTTGCGCCTGGAGCGTTTTGAGGGTCTCATCGAAAACGAATACATGGAGTTGCAACTAATAATGAATTAAGTAAATGACGCGCAGGCTCCGGGAAATTGAGTTCGACATGCCGTTTTTGAGGCGCACACAACCAGTGTTCGTTTTGTCTCGTCATAAGCGACCAGAGCTTCTTGGCCTAGCCTCTCCCGATCAAGCGTCTTGATCGGTTGGCTTTTCGAGATGGCCGCATCAATCACCGGTAGACGGTCAAGATAGATGTATACCCTCTCCCGGTTAACCAAAACAAGGAGGAGCTTTTCGTTCTCGAGGATCTGACAAAAACTGAATGAAACTCTGTGAGATGTGGGCGTGTGTGATTACAGAGTCTGACTCGTACGCAATATCCATCGTCATTGGCAAGTGAAAACGGAATGGGAGCCGATCGGTCACGATAGGGCCTGGAATATACTTAGAATCTAACTGCATTCGGTGTTTATCGTCGCTCGATAGGTTTATGAGGTGTACACAAAACTCAAGCTCTGGATTCTTGAGAGTTTTTCGGCGACCTGTGACCCAGTATACTGACCACAGTGTCAGTCAGTGAAGAATGAAGACTCACGTCGTTCAGTAAAGACGTACCTTGGCTAGGGTAAGGAGAACGACTTCTCAATGCCAATGCCCGGCTGAGACAATAATACAGTGTCATTAACCCGAAACTCGACAAGATCGGCACACTCACAGATATCCCCTTCCGTCAGATGGCGTCGCAGCAACGCCGTTAATGTGCACAATACTAGGTATAAATGTATAATTAGTCGCTAGTCACTCAGACTTGATAAGGTCAGAACCCACATACCAATCACTCCGTCCAGCCAACAGTGCATTGAGTTTTCTGATAAACATTACAAGTGCCTCACTTCGTGCCCTCCGTTCTTCGTTCTCGATCTCATTTTGCAAGGTCCTATTGAAAACTTCGTGCTGCATAGCCACCACTACACGAGCCATGGTACCCACAGTTGTTTCGATTGTCGACGAAAGTATAGAACACGAAAGAATTTCAATTTCCTGGATCATGGGTTGCAAATCCTCGTCATCTACACTCTTCGTTTCGCACAGGAATTGCGAATCGGAAAGGCGGGCCGCAATACGCTTCATTTCTCTTTTCAATGACCCACCATCACTGGGAGACGTAAAGAAAGCGCTGATGGGCGACGCTACCAGGGTAAAAATAGCAGGAAGTCTCTTCGATTCCTGAAGGATCGACTGTGCATTGTCAAAGTCACCTCTGAGAAGCGATTGAACTAGCATGCCACGTTCCTCAGGGCGCAGACGTGGATGCTTTCCCAGAAGGTGTCGCACAGAGACTAAGCGCAGCTTTCGAGCCTCGAAGTCCTTATCACGCTTCAGAATAGCATTGAACTTGGCAGCCTGGAAATGACTTCGATAGATTTCTTGAAAATCAGGATAGGATGCCTTAAGATGTGAGAGCCGCATCGCATCTGATGGACTTAGTAAGCCAGCCAAAAAGCGCTTAGGGACTTCGGATTCTCACTGTCGACCTCGTTGAAATCCTCACGTGTCTGTAAATGGGAGGAAGAGATGCAACCACGTTCCAACGACCTGGAGATCAAAGCCTATGACCTGAGCATTCCATGACCCTGAGAAACGACAAATAATACACACGGGAAGAGAGCCATCACCTCCCCGACAATAGCATCATGGAGAACTGGCGGCAATTCATGCTCCCTACTCGCGAGCTTTTCAAAAACAGTGTGTTGCCTTTTCGTAAATTCCCGGAAATATAAGTCAGAAATGTCTTTCTTCGCGGCGTGCCATTCACCACACTCCTTAGGAAATCTATTTGCGATAGACAGGTCGAGTAAGATCTGCATGGCATTCTCATCAAGTGTTTCCGACAAAACCACGGCGTTGTCCTCCCTGCTGAAACAATGCATTAATCGTCGCGTGGCATTTCAGGTGCACCTACAGTAACCGTTGGAGAGACAGTCGGGTTAACGATTGACGGTTGAACACCTCAGTGCGAACATGTGGTTGAATATAGGCGGCTGTCAGAATGCCTTGCACAGTTTCCCCGGGTAGAAGACGAGGCACGAGGATCTCCGGGTCGAACGAACTGTTCAGGGTGTTCTTATTACGTGTGATATGACGGAAATGAATCTATGACATACTATAATTAGGAACGAAATTTGTACGACATGACAAATGAGATGAGTACCTGAAAACCAGGACGTGTTACTGCGCCCTCTTCTTGTTCATTCGTCTTTGAAACCTCAAACGTGAACCGTCTGCCAGTGTTGCCGTTGTCCATGTCTACGGATCCAGAATCGCTGTCCTCGTTATCGTATATCATGGATGCTGAGTATTCGGGAGACAATAGCACGATGATTTGGTCGCACATCTTTGTGAGATATCTATATTGTGTACGTTAAGAAAGTGAACAGGGCGGACTATTCAAACTTGCTCACCGCATGAATGTGACTCTATTACGGCGAACCGAGGATGCTGCTGAATCGTTCCAAGTCGTATCCTCCGGCCAATATATGACGTAATGGTGTTCATCTGAGGGATTCGTCGTCGCCTTGGCCCTCACGATATACAGACCCGGTGAAAGACCCGACTGGGAACCATAGATATCAGGTGGGTGAAGTAAGGAGCGAGCTCTAAAAGTTAAATTTAGAAAGAAAAGAGGTGGGGAAGAAGGGAATCACTCCCCCATTCTCGTCGACCGCGCCAATCGATCTCAGCAGGCGTACAATCTCATCCTTGGATCCATACACACCGAGCGGTTTGATCGCAAGTCGATCCAATGATTTGAAATCGACCTTTGTGATAGACGTATATGCTTTGAAAGGTTTGGTGCGTAAGAAAAATGACTTACCGTAACCATTGCTACCAGATTCACCGAGAAGGTCCAGGAGACGGTACATGCCCTTGACATTCTCAACCGAGTCTACGACGGTGGCTAGAGAGATCTTTGTCATCAAGGTTAGACAAACCGAATGAAATAACATACCTGAGCCTACAGTCGGATTGTATCCTTGAGTCGAATCCTCCCACACGTTCATGCTATCGCATGTACCGGTCCCAGAAGAGTTCAATGCTGAGAGTGCGCAAATGGGAGGGGTAATTCTAGGTCAGATCACATATAGAGCCTGGCAGAATGTATGCGCTACGTACCAATGCCAATTGTCTCACTCGTTTGCGCATTTGTCGTGTTTGGATTGGATTGTCCATGATCTACAGTATAAATCGGACACAAGGAGGATGCAACGGACACGGTGCAGCTTACCAATCGAAGTGCTGCTCATGAGGGAAGAGGCAGCAAAGATGTCAGGTGGAGGATGGGATTCGTTAAAGTCCATGGCAGTGAGCGAGATATTGAAAGGGGACGTGGATCGACCCGCAGTCCTTGTCCACTATATACGGTACATGATTGCACGATTCCTAGTAGACAAATGCGGTCACCACAATGCGCCAGAGAGGCGAGAAACCTTCTCCAGTCCCACTTTTCTAAAGAGAAGAAATCTCATCAAATAAGGCACACTTGATTGATTACTACTAAGTTAAGTCGAATCTATTCAGGAGTGGGAATCGACCTGCGGTAAAACAAAGACTCTGAGAAACCAGGCCACAGCAGGTGAGGTAGAAGCGAAAGCATCAGCTTGGAAGGGAGAGAAAATCCCAATTAAGGGGACAAGGAAACGGAATTATGGTGCACGAAACAAGTCGGAAGGGCGAGTCACGCCGCAGCTACGGCCCACGGTCCGCTTTTCTTAACCATATATGGCAAGTCCCAATTCAATTCGGCAATTCGGCAACACTACGGCCACCACGTGCTTTCGGCAACTACAGTATCGGATTGCGCATTGCGCGCCGCACCGCACACACAACACCCCTACTATATTGGGATCCGATGCAAAAGTCCGTCTTTTGTTGTAATGTGTACTAATAGATGAGTTATACAAGTACAATGTTGAAAAGCAGAAAAAAAATCCTGTGCATCCTGTGCATCCGACTCAGCGGCGAATTAGTGACCCTCGTGGATTTCTCAATGACTCCGCATATCCCAAGAATGCCTCTGCGAGTTGTACCTATGTGACGTCGGCGATCGATGAGGCTCATTATCTGTATCATACAGAAGACGCATGTACTCACCGTGTTGAGGGCGATGGTGTAAGAAGAGGGCATAGCCCACCCCGTAGGGACCAAAGGATCCCGAGGTGCGTTCTTCTGTATTTCGAGCGCGAGCCGCGCCATCCTCCGGAGTGTACGAGAAAAATCGGAGCTCCCAAACGAAACTGTGTGGAAAGAGAGCGGCTTCCTTTACCAAAAGGTGAGCGATACACTAACAGATAAGTTAAAGAAAGGTAACTCACCCCCGTTCAACTGCAGAGCGACAAATGTCTTGGATTACCTTATCTGCTACCGAAGATTCCCCGTCGGAAAGAAATATCATGACTGGCGTTCTGAGTCGTTGGGAAAACAAACGTTAAAACATTACATTGGTGAGGAGGAAGCCGGATCAGATTACAACCTTTCTGTGCTCCAGTTTTCTTCCATGATTGCTCGAGCTGCTCCGAGAGCCTCTGAGAAATTTGTGTCACGAGACGGCCGTTCTGCCAGCATGATACCCAGGAGTTGATCAGGGGTACTTGTAAAGTCATCGACCAGTACGTTACTGGTTTGTTCGCTAAACAAGACAATGCTATATGCATCGGGTCGCGCACCCCTTCCTTGTTGATCCGCCATAACAGCCGCATGTCGAGCAGACCAAAAGCTATATAAAGCTGAATGAACAGCACCAAGCCTATTATCAGCATGCTGCCGGATTAGGTCTGCTGCGGAGGTATCTTCTAACGGTTTGCGGTCCGTGTTTCGCATAGAAGTGGACCTTAATAAGATATAAAATGAGAAACTGTGCTATCGATGGATAAAGGACCCAACTTGTCAATGACAAATATCCTATCAAGATCCAGGTGTCAACGTCCTCAACAACGAGAATCGACGGTAGGCTCACACGTGGAATGCTTGTTGCAACAAAACAGGATGATCGCATTCAAAAACATGCCCATCTCCAGATATATGACCCGGTCCCTCGAAAGGTTCACGAATATTCTTTGGTTGATGGAACATGGGTAGTGTGCAATATGAAGGTTGGCCTGGAGAATCTGCCGTTGCCGAATGCTCAGCGCCTGTAAGTATCTCCGTTCAGTCACGGAGAGCAGCAATTTAACGGCGTTACGACAGACCTGGGCACATGGCGTCGCTGCCGTTACATGTTAGTAGTTTCTTTTGCGTCTGCAAGACACAACATACCATTTACTAAAATTGGTCTGTTCGTCTCGAGTATATGGATCTGATTTTTAGTCTCAGTGCGGACTTCGAGAGAATGAAGGAGTACCCATGACCTTTGAAGCCTGCACACGATTTAGCTTGGAATAGAACTAGACAAGAAACGACCAACGTACCCAATCTACGCCAATAGAGGCTGTGAGTGACAGCATCCTTGGGCTTGTGGGGGTTAGGAACCATTCGCGTCTTGATATGCTGTAGATCGGCCCCGCCACAGGGTGTACTTTCTTCGGTGCGGCAATAATCAATATGGACGTGTCTCCCCATGGACGAACAGACAAGGTTGCACATCATTGGTCCCCCTTCGTCATTAGAAGAGAACCTACGACCATCTAGTTCGAGACCGGTCTCCGTCATAGAACCGTGGCTAGTTTCGTGCTCTAGCTGAGTGTGACCTTAAAGTGGCCAGAGGACTGCGTGAGTAGTTGTGTTTCGATGAGGTAGCTTCTCACCAAGGGGCAAAGTACAGAAATAACCGCAATTTTTGCAACTTCATACCCTTAGTTCATTCTACTGATCATGGACTATGGGAAGGAGGGCATACCGTGCCTCGCAGAAGTGAAATAGTTGTTCCCCCTTGCTGTGGACGTGACCACCCGTATGAGACATCTTTCCCGAATCAATAGTTTTGATGCATTGCAGCCGTTTGGCCACTGGTTACATCAGCGCAAGCCCAGTATGTATAATCACTATCATACCTTGTGTATACTGGGAGAAGGAAAAAAAGAAAATGGGTCAACAGCGAGTCATGTAAGCCAACCCCATAATCACCTTCGTATATTGAAAGGCTTCGATAGATATCGGTGCAGTGTCTATCTGGCATATTCCGGGTGCTGAGCATTGCGATGAACAAGAGTGGGCTTCCCTACACATGATCTTCGATTTCTGTAAATGATTGCGTATGACAGATACTCACCCGCACAAATGATGTACATTTGGGTCAGCGGAAAGCCCGTGAAGGTGCGGTTGGACGCAAAGCCGTTTACAAAGGTCGCACGTAATCGGACACAGCCTCGTATCGCAGGTATGCGTATCGTGATCCTGGTCACTGTAAGGCATACGTCGATCAGTAATATACAGAAAATAATTTCAATCAGAGTTACCTAGGAATACTACACCTCTCCGGGCAGGAATATGTTTTTCCACCAGATCGTTTCATCTTCTTAAGGGCACACGGCTAGCAATATTGTGGGTAAGAAGAGGAGACACCGAACCGCTATCATAATATCATACTTCACCACACATATGTAGGGGAGCCGAGCACAGGTGCTCATCCTCGGCATGGCCAGCAACCTGAAAGTTCCTAAGTCTTCGTAAATGGAATGAGTTGCGATGGTTTACTTTTGTGCAATCTTCCAAACAGCCTAACTTTCCGGACAACTTGCAAGGTTCACCACATAGATGAACATTAACGACACAACTGTATACCGATAAGAAAATGGCATCCTAACTGAGCCACATTGACATACATGTGTTCACCGGGGTGCCCAGCACTATTTTCTCTTAGCTTACAGTCAATTGCGGAGATAGGAGAACGTACGGTGCACCACAAGGCTTGCGTTCATCATCCTTACAGAATCTACATCCATGTACACATTTATGGTTGGTCTGACAGCTGTGGTCGCCTTCGTGAAAGCGACGACGAACGCAGAGGAGACGACAGGATTTGCAACCCGCGCGGCAGAGTTGGACATTCGAACGGACTTCAATGATCATGTCATCGAATTGTCTGCGTAAGGTCCCGACCGCAGCATGGCCGGATTGGAATTTTTCTAAATTGAAATCCAGCCAGAGTCGAACGTGGTTTACACGGAGGTCAATTAATCCGTTGATGTATGAGGCAAGGTTTGCTATCCAGTCTGGGTCGGGCATGAATTGACGCCTTGTACTTGGTTTCCAAGATTCCCGTAGAGTGGCGAGACGAGAATCCACATCACCTGAAAGACTTTGTTCTCGCTCGAAGATAGCAAAACGTGCCGTAGTATCATCGCCTTCCACTATGAGGCCGGTGTCAAAGTTCTAGGTGCGAATACGTCAGCAATTGAGATTTGGATTGCCGAGAGCATAACCTTTAGGGATTCGATACTAGGTTCAACCTCGGAATATCCTGTGGCTAGCGCAATTGGGAGAAGGGCTGCGAGGGTTTTCGTACGATGTTCCGTCATGATCTCTGTACAGGAGGATAAATACAAGCTAGGAAACAGAGATAAAATACAGACGAGACAGCGCTCCCCAGTCATTGGTCTGCCAGACAATGTTAAATCAAAGGATCTAGCGACACGTAGGGAAAGTATATGCCTTCAACTTCGCCATTAGTGTTTTAATAGTACGGAGGAATTCGTTTGCGGTTGTGTGAGATGTCTTCTGCAGATCCAGGAGTCTTTTGAGTGAAGAAAACAACTTGTAGAACCCCTTCGATTCGATCACAGGCCATGGGATGATTTTTAACTTCCCACCGTGAAGGCGCGATATGAAATTGGCATCTTGTTCTTGTTCCACAATCCTTTGAAACTTCAGGGAAAACCTGAAAACAGTGACGTTCACCTAAGAAAGGCAGACATATTATACAAAATCTTACTCTTCCGCTATTTCCGCGCTATCAGCGTTCACGACGTCCTTGAAGGCGGGGTCATTTACAGGGAGTGGTACTATGTGACAGTGTTTTACCTTGATGATAATGACGAGCGTTGATTGGAAGAGAGGAGGGTTTGCCGCAGGATCCAGAACTGATGCACTTAACTGGAATGATTGAAAAAGTCCGCTGATGTCCCGAGTGAAAGCGAAGTTGTTACGGAAGAGGACCTATTATTGTAAATGTTAGAATAAAATCGAGAAAGTAATAGTCACCATACTAGGTTCGATATTGCGGTATTAAATAGGACAAGTAACATATCCTCCTGACGCGAACGTTCGATGCTGTCAACGCCTACAAGGCTGTTGGTGAGTTGAAATTAGAATGGGAGAGGTCAACACGGAAAATACCTTCGAAATCGAGTGATACGATTAAGAACTCATCGGTAGGCGTTACCGACATCCATACACCCTCTGAAACCCCCTACTCAGTGATGTACGGTAGGTTGGGCAGAGACCATACCTGTAGTCCTCATGGCGCTACCCGCAAATGATGTATCAAGAAGGTGGTTCAACGAGAAACTTTTGCCCACGGATTGCTGACCCATGAACGATACGACCTTTACCGGCTGTATGCCATGCATCAACCCTCTGTTGACGTGTAGAAAACGCAGCGACACCAGAGACATACTTTTGTCGCCAAATATAACTGAAAGATCGACTCATACCAACCGAACGATAGTTTATCTACTATCTGACTGGTCTCTGCGCCAAGTAGAGATCGTTCCAATTTCGACGAGAGGACTCCGTCCGCCAAGGGAATGAATCTATTCTCACGACAGACTGCAATGTGGATAGGAATGAGGCAGAGGAGGTCGACAAGCCACTCCCCAGCTCGGTAACGTGACACATTCCAGTCCGAGTGCAGACCCACATTATCCTTGAATGTCTCAAATTGTGCTGCAGAAACTTTGATACCACGCAGTTCCTCGTCTGTAGGCTTCTTCACCGTCCTCTCGAATGTCTGCACAAGATCAGAGAAGTAAGAATCAAAAGGTCGAGTGTGATCTTCGGTAATGAACGTAAGGCTTTTCTGATGCCGTTCACTGAGAGATGTCACAGTACGACGCTTCACGGCAGGGACCACCGGGAACCGAGTCCAGACTTCCGCATGACAGTCGAGTAGGCTATTGTGTAGAGTGTGGCGCTCTCCTTTGATTGGCGCATTTAGACCGCCCTTCTTGAAAACGGATTCTGTGATCTTTTTCGTGATATCGATGGCGATAGATCGGACATATCCAGTTTCGATGTCGAGGCTGATGAGAAAGATACATCTTCGACTGACCATGGACGTCAAAACGGCGCCCCGAAGAGAAAACTCTGGAGCATCGAGCGGGATTCCGGGAGTAGAGCCAAATGTCTCCCAATGATACGCAGTAAGGGATTGCTTGGAGTCTTGAATATGAAGGGCTAAGAAGCATGACCCATCAGGTGAGGAGAATATCGCGTGGGGAGGCAACGGAAGCGACAAGAAAGCAGGTCTTGCGAACTGATGAGCAACATGGTGAGGACATTACAAAATATTGAGGTGCATACCTAAATTGCAGAGAAATGAAAGAAAAGAGTCGGGCTCGATTACTAGAGTCCACCAACACTATCTCCTCTTTCCCGCAGACAAAAGCTACTTGTAGAAGGGAGATATCTACTTGGCTATACCACGGGGAAAGGTCGATGGCTCTCCCTTGCGCGCGAAGTGTTTTTAGGGTCTCATCGAAAACGAATACGTGGAGTTGCAACTGATCACGAATATTGAGCGATACCCAGACTCCGGGCAATGACATTGACACACCTTTTTCGAGGAGCACGCAACCAGTGTTCGCTTCGTCTCCTCATAGGCGAACAGGATGTCTTGACCTAGCCTCTCACGGTTAAGACTTTTGATTGGTCGGTTTCGCAAGATTGCCGTATCAATTGCAAGCAGAAGCTCAAGATAAATGAAGATTCTCTCTCGGTCAACCAGAATAAGGATGATCTTCTCGTTCTCTAGGATCTGACAGAATCTGAACGAACTTTGTAAGATGTCGGCGATAATATCACAAAGTCAGATTCGTACGCAATGTCCATGGCCGTCGGCACGTGAAAACGTGATGAGAGCCGATCATTCACGATAGGACCTGGAATATGATCGAAGTCCAACTGCATGTTTTGTTTATCGTCGCTCGATAAGTTCATGAGGTGTACACGAAATTCAAGCTGGTAATCCTTGAAAGTTTCTTGGCGACCAGTGACCCAGTACTCTAATCACGGGGAGCATCAGCTAGTTGAGTATTAACTCACAGCATCCAGCAGAGACGCACCCTGGCTACGGTAGGGAAAACGACTGTTCCATACCCGGCTGGCCCAATCACAGACCCGAGAATGAGCACGAATAGTACAGTATCATTAACTGTCACACTCACGAATCTCCCCAGCCGTCCGACGGCGTGGTAGCGACGCCATTTATGTGCACAATGCTATGTATTATTAGTCACGCATACTCGATGGAGTTAGAAAGCACATGCCTATCTTTCCGCAACGCCATCTGCGTATTGAGTTCTCGAATGAATCCTGCAAGTTCCTCATTTCGTAGTTTCACTTCGTCGCCCTCGATCTCATGTTGTATGGTATTTCTAAAGACGTCCTTCTGCATCGCCATCACCGCATGAGCCATGGTACCCACGATGGTGTCGATTAAAGACAAAAGTAAAGAATGCGAAAGGGCCTCAGTTTCCTGGATCATGGGCCGCAAAACCTCGTCATTCATGTCCTTCATTTCGAGCAGGAATTGCGAGTCAGAAAGGCGGGCTGAAAGACTCTTCATTTCTCCTTCGCCGACGGCCGACGCTACCAGGGTGAAAACGACAGAAGACCTCTTTGGTTCTTGAACGATCCGTTGTGCATTGTCGAAGTCACCTCTAAGGAGAGATTGGACGAGCTTGGCACGTTTCTTGCGGCGCAGACGCTGATGCTCTCCAAGAAGGTGTTGCACCGAGACTAGGCGCAGTTTCCGAGCCTCGAAATCCCCGTCATGCCTTAACACGGTGTCGAACTTGGCACCCAGGAAATGACTTCTGTAGATTTCCTGGAATTCTGGATGGGATGCCTTGAGATCTGAGAGCTGCATAGAATCTGATAAATACAATGAGCTACCCACAGGGCGTTTAGAACTCGGAGACTTCGAATTCTTACCAGTAGCCCCTTCCTCACGTGACCGCCATGGGTGGGAAGAAAGGCGGTCGCGTTCCAATGACCTGAGGATAAAAGCCTTGGGCTGAGCATTCTATGACGGGAAACGCACAAGTAATACACACGGGAAGAGTTTCATCACGTCGGTAACAATAGCATCACGGAGAACGCGCCGTATTTCATGTTCCCTTCTCCCGAGTTCTTCAAGAACAGTGTGTAGTCTTATCGCAAATTCCCGGGAAAAGAAGTCAGAAATGTCTTTCTTCGCAGCGTGCCATTTATCGCACTCCTTGGGAAATTTATCCGCAATAAATAGGTCGAATAAGGTCTGCATGGCATTCTCATCAAGTGTCTCAGACAAAACCACAGCGTTGTCCTTCCTGTTTGAACCATGGGTTAGTCGTCTCGTGACGTTTCCAGTGCACATACAGTAACAGCTGAAGCGAGACTCGGCTGAACGATTGACGATCGAACACATCTGCGTGGACATGTTGTGGAATATAGGCGGCTGTCAGAAACCCTTGCACAGTTTCGCCTGGCAGAAGACGAGGTACAAGGAACGCCGGGTCAACTAAACCATCTGGTGGGTTTATATTACGCGGAATGTAACAGAAATGCATCTTTGACAAATCAGGAACAAATTTTCAACGACAAATAAGATGGATACCTGAAAGCCAGGGCGCACAACCGCACTCTCCTCTTGTTCGTTCCTCTTTGAAACCTCAAAGGTGAACATTCTATCAGTGTTATCGGTGTCTATATCGACTGATTCGGAACCATTTTCATCGCTATCCCATACAATGGATGCTGAGTATTCGGGAGACAACAACACGATGACCTGGTCACACATCTTTGTAAGATATCTGTTTTGCGTCCGTTGAGAAAGCGAAAAGAAGGGACTATCCAAACTTGCTCACCGCATGAATGCGGCTCTATTTCTGCAAACTGAAGGTGCTGCTGAATCATTCCAGGTCGTATCTTCCGGCCAATATATGACGTAATGGCGTTCATCTGAGCAATTCGTTCTCGCGTTGGCCCTCACGACGTACAGACCCGATGAAAGACCCGACTGAGAACCATCAATATCAGGTTGGTTAAGCAATGCGCGAGCTCTAAAGGTTAAATTAAAGAACAGTAGGTAGGTAGGTAAGACGAGAATCACTCACCCATTCTCGTCGACCGCGCCAATCGATTGCAGTAGTCGTACGATCTCATCCTTGGATCCATACACGCCGAGCGGTCTAATAGCGAGTCGATCCAGCGTTTTGAAATCAACTCTTGTGACAGACGCAAATGCTCCAGGACACATATCATTGATGAAACGTTGAAGAGAATTTTGAGAGATGACGACCTTATCAACTGCAATTTACGAAATTAGCCCGACTGCTGCCCAAAAGGATTGGTAACCCAAAAAGTATTATACCGTAACCATTGCTTCCGGATTCGCGGATCAGATCTAGGAGACGGTACATGCCCTTGACGTGCTCAGCTGGGTCTATGACGGTGGCTACAGAGATTTGGTCCCGGGCTGACGGTGCATCCAATGGAGTACATACCTGGGCCCACTCTTGGGTTATATTCTTGAGTTGAATCCAACATCTTTACGCCTTTTATCGCACCAGTCTTGCCAGAATTCAACACTGGCATTGCGAAAATCAGCGGTGACGCTGACTGAGCCGTATCGCACATCGGAAAGGTAAACCCAACGTACTACCAACGCCAGTGCCACGCGACTTTGCTTTTGTCGTTTTTGTTTCGGCCGGTCCATCTACGGTATTAATCAGACACGAGATGGAATGTAGCGGACACAGTACAGCTCACCAAACATAATACCGCTCCTGAGGGGAGAAGCGGAAAGGAAGTCAAGTGGAACAGAAGACTCGGGTTTGCCGAGACCCATGAATGGGGAATGAATGGGGGACCAAGGAGGGGCGGCACTGATCTCCTTCCATTATAAACCAAACTCTTCTTGGGTGTAGGGTTGAACAATTGCGGTCACCAAGCGCCAAAGTGGTGAGAAACGCTTTAACTGATTATCACAAATGCCATAAAAGATGTGTCTATCACAAAACGTTGTGTCACGTGATGCTCGCGTCATATCCCACGACTCTGAGTCGGAAGCGGCAGAAGCTCAGCATCTTGATAAATGTAATGTATAACGAAACTTCTCACACAGAATCGCGGTTACAGTAAGTTATTCTGACGGCACAAGTTTTTCACCTGGTCATATACCTGGATATGTTGACATAGGCGCAAGGTTGGACTTGTTTGTATCCTCGGGTGCCATGACTGTCCCGGTGATCCATTTCGTTACTCTGAAAGAAAGTAGTGAATAATGTCACGGTACGCGAGTTAGTGCGGACACTGAAATCTGAAGCCACCGGAGGCGGATGTAGGTCGCCTCTGATATCACCTTGGTGGGCCCAATGAAGAGAAAGAAAGCATAAAGAATTCGTGATAGGCTGGGATATTCCAGCACATCACACAGTAACAAAAGGTCATGTCACCAAAGAAAGGGTGGGGAAAATAGGCTACGCCTATATTTTTCAACTCGACTTGTGATAATGTACAAAACTTGGTATAAACGTATCATGATATGCACTACCCATTCTTTTTGTCATGAAATAAAAAAAATGATCTACTTTTCGGCGGGTTTCCATGTATTTTTCGGGAGTTGTGCGGCAATACACAGACCAACGCACACAACGGCGGTCAGTACGACATATGTGAAATTTCCACCTAGGACGTTATTGTTTAGGGAGAAGGCAAAGACTAGAGACCGCCTGCTAGGTGCCGAGGACGAAACATACATGAAGACGGAGCCTAAAGGAGAGTTCGCAAACGAGTCAGTGTTCTGGGCTTTGTACCGTGTGGCTCATCCAAGAACTTACTGAAACCCATGTCGGCAATGGCTATTGAAGAGAGCTGGAGAATTATGAGCAACACCGTCAAGCTTGCGCCGCCACAGACATAGCGCAGCGTGAGGTTCTCGAAGAGGAGCATAAGGTACATCGGGGCGAACGCGGAGATGCTGACGATGAAGACGCGGCGCGGGCCGAAACGCTCGACGATGCGCGGGAAAGCGACGAATTGGAAGATGCCGTTGAGACAACCATATCCGGCCATCCACAAGCCGATCGAAGCCGGGCTCATGCTTAATCCACCAAACTCGACCGGCGTTGACCAGACGAGTGGGATGAGAACGCCGGCGATCATCTCGAGCAACCCGATCAGGCCATAGTTCGCGACCGATATCACGACAGGTCTTGTAAGCAAAGCGCGCAGCGACATCGGCTTCTCCTCTTCATCCTTGGATCCGTCCATGATTTCACCGGCTCTAGCTTCCATGGGGTTGAGCTTCGTCAAGGGGGCGGAGGGGACCGTCTGTGTAAACACGCAATGAGTACGACGGGAGACGCCACGAGAGATGACAGCAATGTCTAACCTCTTTCAGAAACAATGCGGTCAAAATAAATGATAGGAGGGTATAGGTGGCGGTCCCGACACATGGCAGGAAGTACGGGTATTCGGCCCAGAAAGGGAGAGAGAAGACGTTGGGCCAACGGTCTTGTGGCCGTGACAAAATGCCACCTATGAGGGGCCTGAGAACCCAGGGCATCGTCAGCCAGCCAATCAGGAAGTAAACGATGACCCGAACCCTATGGTACCACCGAGGGCCCAAATTACTGGAATCAACGAGAAGCCTCGAGCCATATTTGTCTCGTCTGTAAGCTCCGCCAGCATACTCTTGATTACGCCAATGTTTCCATTGAGCATGCCATTCAAGCACCGACTAGTTTGGGATTTGATTAAGACGGGTATCGTGACTAAGCAACTTAGATCTGAGAAACAAAAAAAAACATACCTAAAGACGAGCGCCCAGAAGGAACGGGAAAGGCCGAAAAGGATGATCGAAATGATTGTGCCTAGAAGACCACATAGGAGAACAGGCTTGCGCCCAATGTAGTCCGAAAGGCGACTCCATTGGAGAATGGTGGCCGCCTCTGCGGCGAAATACAATGACACCTGTGATATCGTTTGGTGTGTGCCAGCCAGAAAAAGGAACGGAGAAGTACTAGGACTCCTGCGTAGTACCCCACTTTCCGCTCATCGCCGCCAACGATCGAAAGTTCGCTGACAAGCTAAAAGCAGGACGACGACAGTTGGCGAAACAAAACTACACCCGTCATGCAACTGAAGCATACCTGATTAATGTAGGGGTTGATCGAAAGAGACGTGATGGGCTCGGCGAGCAGCAACAAAAGGAGAACCGAGATTTGGGTGACAGGCAGAGGTGTTGCTTTCCGTGGTGCATTTGCATTTTGGAGAAGGGGCGTCTCTTCGTCGACAGTAGCTTGAGATCTCCTGGGAGACATTGAGAGAGGTAGTGATAGAATGCTCGGGCTAGTGCCAGTTGGGCACCCCTGCGTTGGAAAACGCAAGAGGATTTATAGCTGGTTGCTGTAACGCCTGCCAGCACATCCGTAATTCTTTCATATCCGAGCCCATCGTCCAGCAAGGAAAAGAAAGACCTGAAATGAATCAAAAGCGTTAGCGCGACGGGCAAAAAGTCTTCTTCACGTAACCCTGTTGACCCACCCCCTTTCCCAGATTTGGCAAGTTTAGTTCCAATGACGGGCTCCGAGTATGTCGATGGCGGCATCGCACCTCAATAATTTTCTCTATTCTTATCTTGCGCCAAATAACGCCACTGAGGGGCACGCGCCAGTCCTTTCTTGCATCGTAGTTGAGCTCTTTCACATGCTCCTCCCGTCACGGTTGCGCGTTTTGCTAATACAGTATCCTCTGCTTGCTCCCTAGCAACAGGCATAACAGTCGATTTGGTTCGTGGATATCCTAGAAACACCTTTATCAGAGGGGCACACGCCTTTTTGAACGCAATGAGATAACGTTACAAGATTTCAGGCATCTCAGGGCTGATGACAAGGATGGAAGGCAAACGCAAAGGAGGCAGAAAAGTCACTGGTACCATCGGATGGTCGGAGTTCGAAACAAATGGCTTCCCGATATAGAAATACCAGGCGCACGTGTGGCACTCTGATCTTCAGCACCGCCCCCATGATGAACGTCGCCATCAAGACCCGAGGTAATTTCGCGTGGAGAGTGGTCATGCAACGCTTTCCGGATCTGCGTCCCGAATATTTGTCTTTCAGCATCGAGGGTCTGTCATGCGGTCAGTCACCATGGACGACAACTCCGACTGCCCAGGGGCGCCGACGTGCATAGAATTGGCG